>Ga0302319_10001278_pt1 | contig 56232 bp, 81 predicted proteins | sample Bog_T0_2_FD_203319 | JGI IMG/M metagenome (GOLD analysis project Ga0302319, IMG submission 203319) | Peat permafrost microbial communities from Stordalen Mire near Abisko, Sweden - Bog_T0_2 | ecosystem: Environmental > Terrestrial > Soil > Wetlands > Peat | place: Sweden: Abisko, Stordalen Mire...
AAGGCGCAACAATTCCTGGACCAGGAGAATAAGATCGAATCCCAGATGGTTGCGGCCGTGACGCAGAAAGAGATTCAGGAGCGGTGTGCCTACGAGAAGCGATTGCAACAGGTCAACGCATTGCTGCAAGGCGGCCTCGGCGACAATCCCGTGCAAATCCTCGGCGGCGAGGACTTTCCGCAGAACCAGACCATCACCCTCAACATCAACGGCGGTTTGTTCACGGGATACTTTCAAGGGCAGACGTTCTACATCCAGGGCTCCGACGATCCCCAGGCAGACCTTCAGTGGGCGGAACAGCAAATCCGGCTGGCGGACCCGTGCCCGCCACCCGGCGGGATGATGGGCCAGTCGTTTCACTATTCGATCGCGGTGCCCTGCGACGGCTACTGCGGCGGATTCGGCGATCCCTGCCACTATGTGCAAGAGGGCATCATTCTTTCCAGTCACCCGATCAGCAATTTGCCTGTTCCGCAGCCGACGGTGAAGTTGTTTTGGGCGGACGCCGGAGCCCGGGTGGTGATGGGGCCGGATACGCCGACTACTTTCATCGCTTCGATCACGCCTGGCCAGGTGTTGGTCGTCAAGGCGTTCCAGACACTCGGCGGCATCCGGCGGCTTACCGTGGTGCCCAGCAGCTTGTACACGGTCTCGACGCAGAATTACGGCGGCATCAATGCGGTCCAGATCACCCTGGTGCAGCAGCTTAGCACGCTGCTGAATTCCAATTCCAACGGCCTCATGGCACCGTACCAGGCGAACCAGGGGTGGGAAGACCAGCTTTATGTCACCTTCCAATCGACGATCGGTCCCAATGTCGTGGACATCCTCACGTACATCGTCGAGAACTACTCGAACCTGAGTTGCGACAGCACCACCTTCAGCTACGTGCGGACGAAGTTGATTCCGTTCCCGGCGAACTTCGCGCTCCTGGACCGGAAGAACGTGCTCGACGTGCTCAAGGAGATTGCCTTCCAGGTCCGCTGTGCCGTCTGGATCGAGAATCAAATCGTCTACTTGAAGTATCTCCCCGAGGAACCGACGCCGGTGGATACGATCACCGTGAGCGACATCGATGCCGAGCACGGCGTGGAAGTGGAATTGACGGAGACGGAGAAGCTGGTCACGAAGATGAACATCCGCTGGCGGCTGGGGTATTCTCCCGAGCCGGGAGACCAGGCAGAGCAGATGATGGTCCTGCGGCACAACATGACGCGCTATGGGCTCCACGAGCAGAGCTATGATTGGTACTGCTTCAACCAGCCCGACATCATCTTGAAGATGGCCACCTTCTGGCTGATCCGTTACTCCCAGACCTGGAAGCGGATCAAGTTCCGCACGTTCTTGAATAAGTTGAATTTGGAGACCTTCGACTGCATCACCTTCAACGTCCCCGGGCAGCTTGTCTCGGGGGAAGTGAACCTGATGATCGAGAAGGCCAGTTACAACTCGGCGGAGAACTGTATTGATTTCGAGTGCGAAGCACCCGTGAAAGCGGGGACGATGGTGCAATACCCCTTCTATTGGCCGTCGTCGCTGTCGGTGGACCAGACCTGGCCGCCTCCGGACGAGATTGCCATCGGCGATGCCGGGGGCGGCGTCACGGGCGTCGGCGGCGAGCTTCCCATCGGCTTTACGGATACCATCGGCACCGGTGGAACGGTGTGGGTAGGAGGCCCAAACGTCATTTACACCGGCAACGCCGGCTGGGGCGATCCGACGCCCACGGATGTCGGCTTTCAGGCCCAACCGGTGACCGACCCGTCCTATTATGGACAAGTCGGTGCGCGGAGCGGTCAACCTGAATTGGACCTCGCCCCTTACTATATCAGCGATCTGGTGGTCCCATCGGTCCCGGGGATGCCCGTGGAAACGGTGATTGACCTTTCCACGACCAAGGTCATGGATTCCAAGAGTGCGGACCCGACGCAAGTGGGCTACCTGCGGAATGTTTTCCAGGTCGTTGCGGATCATGGCGTCGTGGTGGACATCGAGGCTCGGGTCGTATCGCCGGAGAGTGATGACCCTGGTGCATTGGACGACGTGCTTGCGGTCAAACAAGGGCAACTAATGCTTCAGCCTGATACCCAGGTCATTACAGATGGCGCGGAAGACGGTGCGCCGTTTGACTTCAAGTACGACCCGGTAGGCGGGAAGGTGGGTGCAGGGACGGCATTTTTGCAAGACAGTAGTTCTGGCAGTTCCGGTAGTTCTGGTGGCTCGTAAGGAGGGGCCAATAATAATGGCAGCGAACTGGATTCATGGTGCAATCAAGCACCCAGGGGCCTTGACTGCCAAGGCCAAGGCCGCGGGCGAAACCCTCTCGCAGTTCATGCGGGAGAAGCACAAGGACCCGACGACCAATCGGCAGGTCGCCCTGGCGGAACGCCTCAAAGATATGGCGCACGCCCGCCGCAAGGGCAAGAAGTAACGTCGCGCGTGTAGCGCGTTGTGTTTCGTGTTTCCCTACTACGAAAGGTACAAGACGATGTTGAACATTTCTCCCCCGCAGGGCAACGGCACTCTGGACACCATCCTCGTGCAGGCCGAGGGCAAAACCGGCGATCAGGTCGAGCGGGCCGGCGCGATGCAGTCCGCCGAGACCGAGTACCGCAAGGAGATGGGCCAGGTTCCCGAGCAGAACCACGCCCAGGTGTACGACGGCGCAGGCTGGAAGCCGGTCTAAGCCATGCAGAACATTTGCAGCAACCCCAAACCGACCTACAGCGACATGGCCCTGATCCCGGCCCAGGGGCGCGATCCCCAGGCTGTGGACCAGGATGTCCAGGCCGCGCGGGCGGCGGACCAAGACCGGCGGGACAGCCTGCCGGACGCCTCCGCGCCCCAGTGGGTCTATGACAAGGAGTAGCCCATGCAGATCGTCGGCGCTCCGAAAGTGACTCACAGCGACATGGCCCTGATTCCGGCACAAGGCCGCGACCCGGAGGATGTCCACCAGGACATTCGCCAGGCGCGTGCGGCGGCCGAGGCCATTCGCAACGAGCGTGTGGCAGCCTTGGGGCCTGACCCCGACTGCCCGGTTCCGATTCCGTAACTGCGGAGACATCCAGAAGTACGAAAAGGGCACCCAGGCGATGCGCCTGGGTGCCCTCGCTTCGTCCAGCTTCCCCTGGTTTATTGAAGGCAACGCTCAGGTTGCTGTGTGCCTCGGCAACGGCGGCACCGCAATCCTTTGAATCACTCCACCGGTTGTGGGAGCCTTCTCGCCGTGAACCCAAGCATGACCAGCGACCATCCATTGAAAATCATGTCAATGCCAATGAAGAGCCCGATGACCCAGAGGCCCGACAGCGGCCATTGCCGCCAGATAGCGATGCCCAGCAGCAGGTTTATCAGACCGTGAAGAACCATCCACCCCCAGTGCGGGAACTGGAGCATCAACGCCACGAAGACACGAAAGATCCCGCCAAGCATCAAGAACAGGGCGATGAGCAAGGTCAGCGTCACGGCACTCACGCCTGGGTTGGCAACCATCATGAACCCGACCACGACGTAGAGGATGCCTGACAGAAGATCAATAAGGACTCCACTCCACCCTCTCACCCGCCACAAGGCGTGAACGCCTTGGAATATACCACCGAGGATCAGAAGCCACCCGAATAGCATGACCGAGACGATGGTCATCGCCACTGAGGCCCCAAGGGCAATCGTCCCGAGGACGATAAGGAGAATCCCAAGGGCCAGAAACCAACCCCAGCTACGCCGCAATTCTTCAGTGCCAACTGAGTGCCACCGCAGGCTCGTACCGTTCGTCATGGTCTTTTCCCTTTCATGTGAGGATCACGCTGACTGAGAATTATAGGTCTCCCGACGTGACAACCGCTTAATGGCCACCGCCGTCGTGCTGCGGAACTTGATCGGTTCATCCCAACGGATGCAGCAGAGGCCAAGTCGGATCATCTTGTTCGCATTACCTGAGGCGGGTCGGGCCACCTCCTTGATCTTGCTCCTGGACGCCCCGCACACCGGTCACTCCGTCCCTACGTATCCAGAAACACTATTTCATCTTTGCTTCACGGAAGTCAGGCGACCGGGCGAGGGTGAAAAGAACCACCTCCTCGCCGGTTATGGTGCTGATGTCATGGTGCATGGTCACGACCTTTACAACAGTAACCTTCTCGACCATCGCTTCCAGGACTGGCCGTGCGGTTTCAATCAGATGGGTCCGTACTTGTTTCAGCAAGTCCCGCCCCTTTTCGGCCGAGAGCGACTTGACCAAGTGCTGCTCAGCGGCGGTCAAAACGCCTTGGAGACGGACGACGAGGAGATCGCCGAGCAGATGGGTGTGGATGTCCTTGGGGCCACGGCCCATGTAATCCTGCTCGAAACGGCTAATTCCCTCGTTGATGGCGGCTTCGATCTCTCCCTGGGTTCTCATGGGGGGTTCTCCCTGGGATCTCATCGAAACAAACTATAGCCAGCGGGGGGGGGGGGCGGTCAAGGGCTGTTGCATTCCCTATTCCGGGCTGTAAAATATGCGTAAAGTGGTCGGATGACTAGACGAAGAGCAGTCCGGCTTTGCCGGGGGGCTCGTTGAAGAGTAAGCCGACGTGGTCGAATACCTGCGGGTGTTCTGCCACGTCGGCTTTTTTTTGTTCTTGGCGACAAGAGACGCTTAGTTGATGGAGAAAGCCCCCATGACCGAAGAGAAAACTCTCGTTGCTGAACCAACCCAAGTCATTCCCGCCGACAGCCGACATCACGTCGGCGACGTGGTGGAACAGGCCCGAGAGCGACTGCGGGCAGCCCCCAACATTTCGTTGCGTGATTTAAGCTGCAAATACCAGCATGGGCTGCTCATTCTACTGGGAAAGGTTGACAGTTATTACGAGAAACAACTCGCCCAGGAGGCAGTCGCAAGGCTAGAAGGAGTCGCCCAGGTGGTGAATCAGGTTGAGGTGACCTGGGGCGATCCCAACTTGCAACGGAGATCAGTACGATGATTCACTCGACCCATGCCGAGAGGCTGAATTTGACTGCCAAATCCCCATTCGTTGGCAGTCTTCCGGCCAAGTACCAGCATGCTCTCCAGTGTGACGATGCCGAAGAGCGATCCTGCTTCTTGAAGGAAGCCGCCGAGGCAGGCTACATCCCGGCCATGTGCGACTACGGGCTGATGTGCCAGGATGGCGGCAAGGGAAAACGTTGGCTGCTTGAGGCGGCCTGCGAAGGCTACGTCCCCGCCATGTACCACTACGCACTGGCCTGCGACGACGAGGAACGGCGGAAACGCTGGTTGTTGGAAGCAGCCAGGAAAGGCTACGTCGAGGCGATGTACCAATACAGCCTGGAATGCGACGATGCCGCTGAAGCCTTCCATTGGCTGCGTGAAGCGGCATTGGAAGGTCATCAACTTGCCGTTGAAGCCTGTTCCATGCGGTGTGAAAGATCTCTGGGGTGTGCGGTAAGGAAAGACTGCCGAGGCGTGAACAGGGCACTGGCAGCACAGGAACAGAGAGTGCTCTGATTTTTTTCTTTACGACCGGGCAGGAATGGCTCCTGCTGGTGAAGAAGCGAGGCCAACTTTTTTGAAAGGGTATTGCGATGAAGCGTCTTCTACCATTTGTTGTGGTTGCCGCACTGGGCGTGTTCGCCATCGGCTGCGAAAACCAGAAGGGCACGACTGAGAACAAGACCGAAACGACGACAACGCAGACTAAGGACGGCAAGATGACAAGCGAGACGACGACCTCGACCGAAACGATGAAAACTACCCCTCCAGTTACTCCAACCGCTGGTGGCAAGACGACCGAAAAGACCACCGAGAAAACCAAGTAGTTGCCAGTCGGCCCATCGGGAAGACGGAGTTTCCCCCGAGCTTATCGGTCAAGGGCTGTTGCATTCCCCATTCCGGGCTCTACAATTGCTTGTAGAGTCGTCGGATGACTAGATGAAGAGCAACTCGGCCCTGCTGGGGGGCTCGTTGAAGAGTAAGCCGACGTGGTCGAATACCTTCGGGTGTTCCGCCACGTCGGCTTTTTTTGTTCTTGGCAACGAGAGACGTTCGTAACCAACGAGGAAGAGTTTGGCAGGAATGGTTCCTGTTGGCAAAAAGGCAACCCCCGCTTATCACGAAGGATATTGAGATGAAGCGTCTTCTAGCATTTGTTATGATTGCCACACTGGGCATATTACTGTCTCGCTCGGATTTTCTTCCGAGCCTTCCGCTCCAGTTTGTTCTTTCGCCGCTGGTCCCACTCCTCGTTTCTCTGTTGCTGCTGGCGTTAGTACCGGTCAATCAACCATTCCACCTGCGTCACTGTATTGTTCCATTGTCCCTGGCCCGGAAGACGTTCAGATAGCTGCGGCAGATGACAGAAGGGGACATCCCATGAGCTTCTCGGTTGATTTGTATCGTGATCTCGCCTGGAAGGACGGAACCACCTCCAGTACCGTGCCCGCCAGCCATCCTTCCGACTACGATTGCAAGCCGGGAGGCGTACTCAGTTACCGCCAGTTGGAGGTAGGAACGAACGGCAACGTGATCGTGGTACGCCTGGGCAAACACTGGGTTCTCGATGAACTGACTGTGAACAAGATCAGCGATGAGTTGCTCGGCATGGCTGACCGGCCAGACTGCCATCGCCTCCTCTTGGATTTTTCCGGCGTGGCAAAACTATCGAGTGCGATGCTGGCAAAGTTAGTGACACTCCGCAGGAAGATGGAGTCCAAAGGAAAGAATCTCAGGCTGTGTGGCCTTGATTCGCATCTTCGGTCAGTTCTTGCCACCACAAGGCTGGATCGGCTTTTCGACATCACGGACACCGAGGCAGGTGCCATCAAAGAAGGTGCTTCTCAAGTTCCTTCGTTCCCAGAGAAGGCGGCCTGGTCATAGTTATCTGCCGATGGATGGCAACCCATCATTTCTGAGGCACGATTTTGCGGGAGGTGAGATCGCCTTTTCTTCGGTTCTCAATGTCTTGAAGAAGGAGGATCACTATGCAAAAGGTGGATGGGTTTTCGGTACACGCCCAACATCGGCCAGCGAAGTATTTGATTCGGCAATGGACGGAGGCGGCAATCACCCTGGCCATTTTTGTTTATGAGTTCTTCAAAGGCAACGTCGGAGATAGGCTTTGTCGGAAGGCAAGGAATTCCATGCAGGCTCACACTGTACGAATCAATCTTCGATACGACAGTGCCGAACTGAGCCAGATTCTCCTGTATGTCAAGGCCCATGATCTTAAGCGGCAGGGGCGGTATGACTCCAGGAAACCTCGCCGTGTCAACATCTGGACACACGCCTGGTGCAACACCGGATGCCGGGAGGAATCGTGCGTGATGTTCAGCCTCGAATTCGACTGGAAAACCGCATCCCTGGTGTCCGTGGTGTTGTTGCCGGGGCATGACTGGGAAGCATTCGTGGACGAACTAGCAACGCTTGAAAGGGCGGCTCTGGGTACGTCCGTCTACGGAAGACGCCGCCGTGAACCCACGACCTGAGACGGTTCGACCAAGGCCCGGTTGGCTGGACATCTGAACCGTCGTCGGTGATGTTTTCCGCAGCGTAACAATCTTCGGGGATCGGCAACGAATACTCGACAGAACTGCCGAGTCTTCATCCACAACTCCTCTTCCGCAATCGGGCAAAGGGAGTCTTGGCAGGTGTCGCAAGTGAGGCGGGCAGGGCAATTGCTAACTGTGCCATCATCGCCACTACTCCTGCTGGTCAGTGGGGATGATCGACAGGCGTTGCCACGGTGTACGGGTAACGCCCCGCCGCCATTGGCCCTAGTCCTAAACGGATTGCCCACAGGAAGCCCCACGGCCACTCGGGTTATGGTCGTCGATCAGGGCAAGCGTAGAATGTAGATGTAACCGCTCTGAATAGCCCTATTGACCGGGTTACAATGAATGTTGGTCGGATGACTGGATGAAGAGCAACTCGGCTTTGCCGGGGGGCTTGTTGAAGAGTAAGCCGACGTGGCCGAATACCTTCGGGTGTTCCGCCACGTCGGCTTTTTTTGTTCTTGGCAACAAGAGACGTTCGAAATCCACCCACGGATGGTTTCGATGTCCGCACTCATGGAGGTGATAATACCATGTCATTATTAGCACAATCGCTACTCTGGGCAGCGGGCTTTGAGTACGACGAGATCGAAGAAACCTGGGTAGCCCACAGGCCGTTGCGTCCCCTCGTGGCGTTCGAATGCGACGAGGGTCGAGCTTACATCCGGGAAGCACTGATGGAGGTCCAAGCTACTCTTGACGGCATCGGCTGCGTCTACAGCAACTTCGTCGTCAATGACTGTTTTGTCTCCGTCGCAGGGCCTACGAGCGAGATCATTGACAGCAACCCGCCGCTGAAACAGTTGTGCTCCTCGGCTTGAACGTATTCTCCCTCGTCCTACTTGGCCTAACCACCAAGACCGTTTTGCGAAATGGATTGCTCCATTCGCACCCTCGTGGTTGTTTCTGCTCATGGCTTCCTAACGACAACCTTGTCGTGTTTTCGCTGACCCCGATTTCGGCCCATGTAGTCCCTGCTCACAACCACTAACTCCTTCACGAATAGCGACTTCGATCTCTCCCTGGATTCGCACGGGAATAGACTGCAACCAACCAAAGGGAGTATCCGTCAAGGGCTGTTGCATTCTCCATTTCGTACCCTACAATGAAGGTTCGTCGGATGACTAGATGAAGAGCAACCCGGCTTGCCGGGGGGCTCGTTGGAAAGTAAGCCGACGTGGTCGAACGCCCACGGGTGTTCCGCCACGTCGGCTTTTTTGTTTTCTGCGGTGCAAGACGGTCGGAAGCGATGGAAAGTTCATATATCAGCATTCATGGAGGTGAGACAATGTTACTTCTCAATACTGCTGTTACCCATAGGAATCGCATCGGATTCGTTCCCCAACCCAGCTCTGAACTCACCCGCAAGGATCGAATCATCGAGGCCCTCGGTGCTGCGCACATTCCGAGGGTTGATGAAGGGCCGCTCTACAGGTACTACAAGTACCTGATGGAGCATCTCAGCTTCCCGTTCATCGCTCACTTCCCGAAGCCGATGAATTCCGAAGAAGAGGACGAATTCCGCTGCACCGTGTTGGGCTTACTCGATCCGCAGGAATACATGGGCGACGGATTTGACGGCATCTTCTCCAAAACCAAAAAGGGGAAGTACGAGATCAACTTGCCGCTCATCGACTTGTATCTGCCCGAAGATAGCTTCAGCTTTCAATTGATTGACGATTACTGGTACTGGTTCTGGAACTGGCAGTGACACGCAGGCCGCTTGCCAAAACCAACTGGCCGAACCCCTGCATTACCGTACTTTCTTAAGGCACTACAAAATGACGAACTCCGATTTGACGCTTCATCGGAAGAAACTCTTGGCTCTGCGGGCAAGCATTCGAGGTGACATGACTCAGATGGAAAATGATACCTTGAAGGCCCACAGCAGAACCACCAGCATACCGACCGACATGGAGGAGCTTGCGAGTGACAATGCCGACCAGGAACTCACGGCGAGTTTACTGGGAAACGACAAAGACACCCTCGATCAGATTGAAGCAGCAATCCAACGGATCGAAGATGGCAGCTATGGTCGGTGCGAGCAGTGCGGTGAACAAATCCCCGAGACCCGCTTGGACGCCATCCCTTATGCCGCAGAGTGCGAGCGATGTGCTTCGCAACAGGAGAAAGGCCATAGGCCGTAAGGCACGTACTGATGGCACCCCGCCTCAAGGTTTGCCTTGGAGGACTGGCCCATGTTGAGGACGTTGGCCGTTGCCTTAGTTGTTCCCGCAACCCTGATCGTCGTGGCCGCGGTGGGCCTGCACATGGGAAAACGCCCGGACCACACGACCAGCGTATACGGTAAATCATCCAAGGAGCGAATCATGAGCAAGAGCATGAAACTCAGCGAATACTTTGAGAAGACCCAGGGCATGGGCGTCCTGGCAACGACCGATGCGGCCGGGCAAGTGAATCAGGCGATTTATGGCCGACCGCACTTCCCGGACGATGACGACAACGAAACGTGTTCGTTCATCATGAGTAACCGGCTATCCCACGACAACGTGAGGCACAATCCGAGTGCGGCATATCTCTTCATTGAAAAAGGCGAGGATTACGTCGGCAAGCGGCTTTGGCTAACGGTAATCGGGGAGGAGACTGACCCCGAAAAGATCAAGGCAGTTCGCCGCCGCAACATCCCCACGATCAGCGAGGAGGAAGGCAAGTATCTTGTTCAGTTCCACATCGAGGCCGTGCGTCCGCTAATCGGCAACGAATAGGCGATCAACCAGGTTCTCGTGGGTGTCATCAAGGCTACAGATTCCGAGTTCCTGGAAGATTGGAGGCGTTTCGTGCGAAGTTCCTCAAGTGAATGCAAGGTGGGACAGATCATGACTCATCACAGCCAGGAAGTATCGTGTAGCGAACAGCACAACGGGGCGATCATTACAAGAGTGCGGGAGCGGCTTCGTCGGCATTCCCACCTACGAGTACAGCGGATCTGGTGCGAGATCGACGACGGCAGGCTGTTTCTGCGGGGGCAGGTGCCGAGTTTCTTCTACAAGCAGCTTGCCCAGGAGGCGGTGCAGAGCATAGCAGGCGTCGGCCAGATCCTCAACGAGATTGAGGTCGTGTGGTGAACGACAATTATCCTGAAGGGATTCTATCATGCAAGCATCGATGAGATTACCAGTAGCGTTTGCCGTGCGTGACGAGCATGAGTTTTTTCCCATGCTGCACGTCATGACGAGGATGAATCCAAAGCTCACGGTCGCCCAGGTGGTGACGGGCAGGCACGTCAATGGCGGCTGCATCGTCCTGTGGGGTCTTGTCCATGAAGAAGGCCAGCCGATTGCCAAGGAGGATGTGGAGGCTGCTCTGCGTGAGGCGGGCTTTGACTTCCAGCACGATCAACGGGTTCCTACCTTGGCCGGTATTCTGTGCCAGCCGACAAAGACGCAGGATCATGGCGGAAACTGGCGAGAGCTTGCCGGGGTGTAGACAGGCACCTTGTCTCCATGCGGCCACGAAGATGACCGCCAACTGCGGAAGTTGGACAGGGCATGATTGCTCGGCTCTTTCGGTTTTGGGTGCAAAAAAGTGGCAGGCCACCCAAGCGTCTCATCCGGTCCCTGCCGGTATATCCAGACCACATACCCAACGGTCTACCCCAAATGTCAGGAAGTGGCTAATTGCTGCGATTTGACGTGCGGTGGTTCCGACCTAGCCTTCACAACAGAGGCCGGGGGGTGTGCTGGAAAGGGCCAGGACTCGTTACGCTTCCAGTTCGGCTTCGCAATCGGTCGCAGACGTTGCGACCAGAGGCTTCCACTGGTGTAGAGGAATCCTGATGAGGTCACTTGCCCAGAAGATGCATCGCTTCCTCGTTTCGGAGGCTGGACCGACTGCTGTTGAATACGCCGTAATGTTGGCTTTGATTGTGATCGTCTGCTTGGCGTCGATCACTTCGATTGGCACCAACGCATCGACCACGTTCAACAAAGTTGCCAAATCGCTGTAAGAATCGAATTGGGGCTTTGTCCGCACACCAGTTCTACCTGTAGCAATTGGGCCGACGCACCGGGCACTGCCGGCAATCGGCCAGCGTCAAGGTGTGGCGGCCACACTTGCCCGAGGGCGGCCAGCAGCACACGCCGTCAATCTGTAGCAGTCCGCTGTCTTCGTGCATCTGGACTTTGAGCATCCGGCGGGTGCAGGACGGCCACACCGGCTTCAGGACGTGCGGGTCCGCGGTGGCTTCAAAGCCCTCGGGCACGGGCGGTGCCTGGCCGCCGGCATATTCCAGACAGCCGTCCGGACGCGCCGTGGGCCAGCCGTATTGCAGGATGACCTGTTCGTTCCGGGCGGGGATGGCGCGAGCGAGGGTAGCGTAGAAGAGGTGCTCCGGGCCGCCGCTGTAGACGACGTACACGATTTTGGCAGGTTTGCCTTTGTCGGGACAATTTTCGCAAGGCGTGGTCATGGCCTATTCCCTCCGGTGCTGGCATTCTCTGCAAGAGGTGTAGAGCACTTGCTGGCCGAACGTGGGAGCCTGCGGATGGTTGCAACGCATGTTGAGGCCGATGCAGCCACAGGCGGCCTTGATAAAGGCTTGGGGGAGCCGCAGCCCACAGGGCAGCCAGAGCGGCAGGAACCGCCAGGCGTTGTCCGGATCACGAACGTAGCCGCTGATGTCGCGAGGCGGCTCCCAGTCGCCTTCCCTCTTAGGGTAAGTGATTGCGCCGTCTAGCGCGAAGACCGGCCGGGCGAAGGTTCGCTGCTCCTCGTCCGCGGGCGGCAGAGTCAGTTCGATGGCCTGGAGGTCTGGCCGCGGTCGGCCCGGTGTGTAGGCGGCCGTTTCGGGAACAGGCGGGGGCATCGGCGTGGGGGGTGGAAGCGATCCTGTTTCCTGCCGCAGGGGGCAGGTGTGGCAGTGACCCGGGTGGAGCGCCAGCAGACGCAGTCGATAGGGGTACTGCGGATGCCGGCAATAGTGCTGAGTGCTGCCGTCAGGAAACGGCCGCGAATCGCGCATGACGCAAAGGGGCAGTGACATGGTTTCCTCTAGCAGGTGCAGGAACCGATCCAGCTATCGCGCGTGTGTCCGGTCACCATTGCCGTCCACGTCTCCAGGGCGAGCAGACGGTAGGGGGCAAGCGGCGCGTGGGTACAGGAGTCATATTCATTCGCGTTGTAGGAGGCGAGCACCCGCTGGGCAACACCCCCGTCCGTGCCCGACCACACGACGTTGATGCTGTATCGAAAGGGACCAACGCAGCCCTGACAAAAGGGGATGCAATTGCCCTCAGCATCGGTCGTCTGGATAGTCCCTGAGGCGCAATCGCAGAGCACGATGACCCAGTGGCCGGAAGGGGAAGGCGGAATGCCGCCGCCGCCACCTCCGCCGCCCCCACCGCAGCCACACCAACCCTTGTTGATGGCCGCCGTGATGTCGTCCAGGGTTTTTTGCAGCCAAAGGTTCGGCGTGTCCTCCGGGGCGGCGAACGTATTGTCCTTGCAGACGGCTTTGAGCACATTTTGGGCTTTGGAAATGTCCGTCTTCGTCCAGATGTGGCCGGGGTCCACCGGAGTCAGCTTGGCCGGTGCCGAGCATCCGTCCGGCGGATTCTGCGCAAGGTTGTTGATTCGTTGGAGGAGGTCATTCCAGTTGTTGCGTGTCTCTACCGAGCCCATGATGCACCTCTCAATACAGTTGCAGCAGCGCGCGGTACACTTCCGCCTCGGCCAGGGCGTCGCTCAGGGCATCGTGGGCGTTGGCGTTGACGATGTTGAACTTATTGCACAGCGACGCCAACCCAACCCGGTTGAAGGGGATCGCTTCGCCGCGGAAGGCGGCCTTGTCGTTGATGGCGATGGCCAGCAGCATTCCATCGCGGGCGTGGCTGTACCAGAGTTCCTCGAATAGCGAAACCCCCATCCATGCCTTCAAGAAGCTCGCTTCAAAGGCCCAGTTGTGCGCCATCGGCACCAGCGACTTTTTGAAGGGCAGGTCCAGCCGCTCGAACCATTCCACCAGCAGATCGCGCACCTTGTCCTGGCTCGGGGCATGGAGCAGCAGTTGCTCCATTGGAATGTTGTGTTTGAACTGGGCCTGCTTTTCGACCCGCTCGGGGAAGTCCGGCTTGATCTCCGTATAGAAGGGCATGAGTCCCTGGGCCGGCTTCAGGTCGGGCCCCAGCGGCACGCAGGCGACCTGGATGATCTCGTGGTAGTCCGGCTGCCGGCCGGTCGTCTCCAAATCCACGGAGACCAGCAGATTCCCATTCAGGTGCAAGAGGCCAGGATAGGTTTGCATGGTTCGGTTCGCTCGGCCGGTTTGCCTCCGGCCCTGCGCTGTTGCAGGGCCGGAGCGGGGATGCAAGGTTACTTCTTCCGCGGCTTCTGAGTCTTGCGGGTCTTCTTCGCCCGCTTGCCAGCTCGCCTCAAAGCGGCCCTGGCGACCGGCCCGTAGTTCGGCATGTCGTTCAACTGGGCTGGCAGCCGACCGCACTCGATCATCGCCTCGTAGTGAATCAGGGCCATCGCGTTGAACATGATCGCGGCCAGGTGGTCTTCGTCGCGTCTGCCCTGCTGATACTTCATCAGGTGGCGCTTGAGCGAGGCCACGCAGCGCGAGAACGGCATTCCGTTCTCCCAGTTGCGCTCGGCATACTTGGCGGCCCCCATGCGGAGCCAGTGGCCCTGGCGCTCTTCGGCAAAGGGGGAAATCAGGTCGGGCCGCGGCTTGTCGTCGGCGGCATCGCGGATTGCCATGCCTTTGCCGAACGACTGCCGCTTGCCGCTGTCGGTCATGCCATACTTACTCATGGTCTTCGTCTCCGAGTGCAACTTCGAGGTAATCGCCGCCATACTGATCGGCAAAGTCTTGGGGGTCTTCAGGTTCGTCTTCCACTTCCACTTCGGCAACGAGTTGTGCGTGAAGGATGGAGCGGGTGACGCGGTTGGCGTGGGCGTAAATGCGGACCATCATTGGTCGGCCTCCGGTGGCTTGAAGGCCAGGTTGGGGACGAATCGTTCGCCGTGGGCCCTGACGATTTGATGTTGGTTGGGCAGTTGCCGGCTGACCTGGACTTTCGACCAGAGGTGCTTTTCGCCAGCGTCCAAAACCTTTTGGAAGGCGTCGTAAAACTCGCCGAAGCGGAGGCGTGCCCCCTGCTTGACGGTGCAGTAGTCTTCCAGGAATTGCTGCAAAGGGCTCTTGTTGAGTTCCTCCGTGCGGGCCTTGCTGGGAGTCGCCACGACCGGCAGCCGCATTCGCCCTGTAAGCGGCGGCAGTTGCAGGTTCATCAGCGTGTACATGAAATGCGGGGCCTCCTCCTTCAGCTTCACCAACAGCGTCTTCTTGGCGATTTCCTGCTCCGGCAAGAGATCGCCGACTTCGATCACCGTGATCCGCGTATCGCCGGGAATGACCGGGCAGTGGCTTTGGGAATTGGCAGTTTGAATCCAGTGGGTGGTGTTGGGGACTTGGTAGACGTTGGTCCGCATCTCGCGGATGGACAGCGTGCGGGCGGTCACGTATTCCTTGATGCGGGCGTGTGCGCCAAGCACGGCGGCGACGTTGGTTTCTTCCACGGCACAAATGACGGCCCCGGCCAGCTCGCCGTTAAACTCGTGACTCTTGAGCGCCTTGTCCGCCTTGACAACGCCCTTGGTCACCAGCACGCTGATCGCCTCGTGGAGGATGCTCTTGCCGCTGTTCTCGTTGCCCCAAAGGAATAAATAGGGCGTTGGCTCGAAGGGATCGCGGAAGGCGCAGGCCACCCACGCCCGTAGGTAGTCGGCCCCCGTCTTGACGTTGGCCTGCCGTGCCCACGGCAGGCCGCCGAGCGCCGGCGTCAGTTCGACGCCGATATGATCGAAGACCATATCCCAATGGGGATGGTGAGGGGTCTCGTCCGGCTCCAGGGCCGCGGGCAGGAATTGGAACTGTGCGGCATCGCGGTTCCATTGCCGGCCGCCGGGGTACTCCTCACGGAAAGGCAGGCTAACCAACTCCCAATTCTGGTCAATCGCGCCACCCATAATGCACTCCGCTTTGTCTTTGGGGTTGCCGAGGTTTTGCAGCAGCATCTTGACGTTGGCGGCCGGGTTGCCGACCCATTGACCGCTCTTGTCCTTCGCCCGCCAGCCGAGAAACTGCTGGGCGGGCGTTTTGAGGGCACGGAGCACGTGGTCGTACTGCGTCGCCTCCGTTTCGTCGTCGGACTGCTTGGAGACGACCGTCTCGAAAACGCGGACCCACTTCGTCTTCTTCGCAAGCCAGCCCTTGGGTTCGGGTTTGTCAGCGTCCCCTTTGACGCGCTCGATTTCCACGATCAGGCGGCCGTCCTTGTGCGGCGTGAGCGTGGTCTTGCGGCCCTCAAAGAGCGGGTCGATGATCGTGTCGGGCTGGCCCAGGACCTTGGCGGCCTTCATGGCGTCGTCAGGGCTCTTGAAGACGTATCCCTTCTTGTCCGGGTCTTCGATGCCGCCGTGACTCCTGGCGGCGACCGCCAGCGCAGGCCGGCGGTTGAAGTAGCAGGTGGTCCAAGCTTCGCCGTCTTGACTCCAGGTCTCGGCCTCCGAGACGCCGGGCGAGAAACGATAGACGCGCCAGGCACCATCGGGCAAAGGGAAAAGGAAGCAGTTAGGGTTGCCGGGGTTCCGGCCTTGGGAACTGGTCTCGAAGACGCCGACCAGTTTTAGTTCCTTGCCCTCCGGCCCGTCGATGAGTTGTTTGAGGGCGCAGGTGTGCGTTTGCAGCAGGTGGTGGTCGGCGACCCAGAGGGTCGTGTAATGGGAGCGCTGGAGGGCCTCGATGACGGCCTTGTGCGTGGCGTCCAGGGGGGTGATCTTTTGGGCCGAGGCCAGGGCCTCGAAGAGATCGGGTTGGTCTTCGGCGATGCCGTTGATGCGCACCTTGCTCCGCTTGCGCGTCACGACATCAAGATGGTCCCGCCAGTTGGCCGGCAGGTCGGCCGCCGTCAGCACCTTGCTGGCCTGCTTGATGATGCTGAGGCCCTGGTTCGCGGCGGTCATTTTCCGGTGCCACACCCACATGACGCCGCCGAGGGCGTCGATCTGCGAGGCAAAGTCGAAGTTGCACTCGCTGGACATCATGCCCAGGATCGAGCGTGCCAGGGCGGCATGGACCGTGTGGTTCTCACAGGGGATGGCGTCCAGATACACGTAGAGATGGCATCCCAGGCCGCCGGTGCTCTTGCGGACTTCGACGAAGGACAACTGCATTGCCTTCTGCTTGACCTGCTTCAGGGCTTCCTCCGTGATGCCCACGCCCTTGGCATGGCCCACCAGCGCGTCCACGTCGTAGGCGACCCAACGGGCACAGCGGTTCTGCCAATCGTAGCCCGTCATGCCGATGCCTTCGGCGTGCTCGGTGAAGGAAAACCGCAACTCGTAGTCTTCCCAGTGCGGCTCGGAGTTGGCGTCGCGGGGAATGCGGATGGAGTGCCACGTATCCGTCCCGTTGGAGAAAGTGGACCGCTTTCCTGCCACGGGCTCCCCGTCGCCAACGGCCATGTTGATCTGCGTCTCCATTGCGAGGCTCCAGCGATCAACAAGGTCCGCGTTCGCGGGCGTCTTGCGGGCATTCAAGAAGTCGTGGAGAGCTTCGCTGACCAGTGGCATTGGGCGTCTCGAAACAAGGTGTTTCCAGGTTGCGTCGCATGTCGTCGTCTACAAGCCGACGCAAAGGCGCTTCAGAGGAGTCGCGTGTAAACGCGCGAATTCCGCGCTTGAGCGGAATTGCTTGGCCACCTTAACCAAAGGCCAAAAAGCGAAACATTTCTCAGGGCTGCTTTAGAAATTTGCGGGTTTTTGGCCTTTGGTTAAGGTGTGAACGACGAATTGAAGTGGATTCCGGCCGAAGAGCTTGTTGACCCGCCCGTGGTTCTCCGCTTGGTGAACCGCGCCAGCGTGGCCTACATGGAACTGCGCGATTCGATTGCGGATCGCGGCGTTCTCAATCCGATCCTGGTGCGTCCCTCCACCCGCTTCCCTGACAAATACGACGTGGCGGACGGGCTTTACCGCGCGACATGCTGCCGCGAGGTGGGCCGATCGCCGGTGCCCTGCCTCGTGAAGGATTTGACGGACAATGACCTGCTAGCGATCCAGATTCAGGCGAACGCCTTGCGTCCCGAAACCACGCCGATGGAGTACGCCCGGCAGATCAAGCGGATCATGGAGGCCCGCCCGGAGGCCACCTTGGCGGAGATCAGCAGCCGCATTCTCCACAAGAGCCCGAAGTGGGTGGGCGAGACCTTGGGCCTGCTGGGATTGCGAAAGGATTACCACCTTGCCGTGGACCGTGGCGAGATGCCGCTGGGGTCCGCCTACGAACTGGCCCGCATTCCCTACCGGCACCAGGCCGAATTCCTTGACGCCGCGCGAACCATGCCGGTGGCCAAGTTCCGAGCCGTCGCCCAAGCCTTCCTGAAACAGTTTCAAGAGGCCGTGCGGCAAGGGAAGCTGGACGCCTTCTTCACGGAAGACTTCAAGCCGGTCCCGCACATGCGGCCGTTGAAGGGCGTGATTGCGGAGTGCGAGAAACCGGCGTGCGCCGCCCTGGTCTTGACGGCCGAGCGCTGTAAGACCCTCACCGACGCCTGGCGGGCGGCGCTGGCGTGGGTGCTGCACCTGGACCGGGAGAGCATCGCCATTCAACGTCAAGCCGTAACTCGCCGTTCTCGCAAACGCGCAAAGGAGGTACTCGACAAGCAACGCTAGCCCCTGCGTGTCTCTTTTCCCATTGTCTTGCATCCATGTTAAGGCACTATCAATGTCCCATAACACCAACCTGGTTCCCGTGAACCTCGACCAGCTCCCCTCCACCCAGATCGGCAGCGACGACCAGTTCGCCGACCTCGCCAAAAGCGCCGACTACCTCGGACGGCTGCAACTCTTCACCAAGGGCAAGGCGGTCAACCGCAAGCTGGTCGGCCCTGGCAACTACGGCATTGCCGTGAGTGAAGAGGAAGTGGACGACCTGGGCGACATCATCGACATCATTCCGTTCGCCCGCCGGCCGAAGGCCATCGACATGACCGACAACGAGGCGATCATCGTCAACTACGATCCCGCCAGCGACGAGTTCAAGCGGATCGCGGCAAAGTCGCTGGAAAAGGAAAGCCACTGCATGTACGGGCCATCCTTTCTCGTCTTCGAGCGTTCCCGCGGCCTGTTCCTGGAGTTCTTCTGCGGCAACAAGTCGAGCCGCAGCGAAGCGAAGAAAATCTACCCCTACCTGCCGCTGACGCAAGCGGACATCGACGCCAAGGCGGCAAAGGGTGACGACGTGAGCGATTTGCAGCCGCACGATCCGCTGCCGCTGACCCTCAAGAGCCGGCTGGTGGAGAAGGGCACCTACTCGTGGCACGTTCCCGTGGTGGTGAAGTGCAGCACGGCATTCACGAATCTGCCCAAGATGGAGCGGATCGTCAAAGAAATGACCGCCTTCCTGGCCGTCAAGGACAACGGGGTCCAACGCGCCACGGTCGCTGACGACGACCGCGCCCGCTAGTCGTCATTTGCTCGTGCGCCGGACTTGCCTCGTGGCCCCGGCGGGGTTTCTTGGAAACCTGGATTGCCGGCTGAAGGTCCGGGCCCTGCCGGATTGCAAATCACAGCCAGCCCATCCAGGTCTTGAGAGCACACCCGCTGCACCGCTCCCGCGAGGTGACGTGCATCAAGGGCGGGTATCACCGGTCCTGCGCGAGTGGCGGGAGCAATCCCGCCGCTTGCGCGGACATTTCCCCTGGCTCTGCAATGAATCCTGAAGTGTTGCTCGTCACGACCCCGGCCGTCAACTTTCGCGCCTTCCTCGGCGCGTGCCTGCAAGTGCTGGGCTACTCCCCGGCGCGGACGGCCGACGCCTCGCCGCGCGATCTGTCCGAGCCGGAAAAGTTTCTCAGTTGCCTGGCTGCGCTGCGGGACCAGAAGACCCCGGCGGGCTTTGCGCCAAACCTCTTGTCGCACGTCTCGTTCAGCGTGCTGCTGGTCGCGGACGAACGCGACCTGCTCGACCTCCTGGAACGCTGCGCCGCGATGCCCTTTGTCACGGCCGAGACCACGGTTCGCGGCGTGACGGCGGCCGTGGTGACGGGGACCTTGGCCCAGTGGCGCGACGCCGTGGCGGCCGGGTCCGTGACGAGCGCCAAGCCGTCCGTACGCGCCGGCTTCAACAAGCTCTACGGCCTTTTCTGCGGCGCGGGCCTGAACGTGTGGGGCGACTACCGCACCCGCGAGGCCACAGACCACACCCTGCTCTTGGAATACAAGCCACAACGATGAAGCCCTACTACGAGAAAGACAACACTACGCTCTACTGCGGCAATCTGCGCGATGTCCTGCCGACGCTGCCGGAAGCCTCCGTGGATTTTGTCGTGACCGACCCGCCCTACTCGCTCTCGTTCATGGGCAACGAGTGGGACAAAGCGATTCCCGGCCCGGAATACTGGCAGGCCATTGCGCGGGTCTGCAAGCCGGGCGCGCTGATGCTGGCCTTCGGCGGCGCGCGGACCTACCACCGGCTCACCTGCGCGATCGAGGACGCCGGGTGGGAGATTCGTGATTGCCTCATGTGGCTCTACGGTCAGGGCTTCCCCAAGGCCCCCGACATCGGCGTGCTGATCGACAAGGCGAAGGGGGCGAAGCGCGAGGTCGTCGGCACCAAGCTGGGCCAGCCCGGCTACTCGCTGGCGGACAACGGACGGACGAACGAGGTCTACGGCGATCTGCACAACCCGGCCGCCGAGTGCGCAATCACGGCCCCAGCCACGGAGTTGGCGAAGCTGTGGACCGGTTGGGCCAACACGCTCAAGCCGGCCTGGGAGCCGATCACACTGGCGATGAAGCCGCTCTGCGGCACGCTGGCCCACAACGCCGAACGCTGGGGCGTGGCCGGGCTGAACATCGACAGCAGCAGGATCGGCACCGACAGCACAATCCGCACCCGCAGCCCCGAGTCGCATTCGGACGGCGGCTGGACCAGCGTCAACCGGCCGCCCGCGGGCGGCTCGGCGTCCGGGCGGTGGCCGGCCAACCTGCTCTTGGATAAAGAAGCGGCGGCCCTGCTGGACGAGCAAACCGGCTCGCTCAAGAGCGGCATGATGAAGGCTGGGCAGCAACGCAATCGCAGCAAGGGCCGCGGCGGCTATCACGATGGCTTTCCCGACAACGCCTCCCCACGCGGTACCTACGGGGACTCCGGCGGCGCGAGCCGGTTTTTTTACGTGGCGAAGGCCACGCGCAAGGAACGCAACCCGCCCGGAATGAAGAACGACCACCCCACGGTCAAGCCCTTGAAGCTGATGGAATACCTGCTGACCCTCTTGTCCACGCCGACCGGCGGGGTGGTCTTGGACCCGTTTGCCGGCAGCGGCTCGACCCTGCTTGCCGCCAAGAGGCTCGGCCGCCCTTCGATCGGCGTCGAGTTGAGCGAGCACAACTGCGAAATTGCCGCCGCGCGCCTGGATTCACTCTGACTTGTCGCGGTGACAAGGTTACGGCCATTTTAGCCTCTTGACAAATCTGAGGCGAATTTCACCCTGATGGCTCGGTGATTTGTTGATGTGACAAATGTGGGGACGATTTGTGGCTGCGGGAGAGAGACCAGTGAGCGAGCGAGACGTGCGTGTAAACGAGCCAGCGCGGATTGCGGTGGCCTTGCGGCGGCTGGCCGCGGAGTCCTTTGCGGAGGCCGGCCGGCTGGCCGTGGTGCCGCGCAACGTCAAGGCCGCCAAGCAGGGCGTCTTGGAGGCGGCCGTGATGCGCAAGATCGCGGGCCTGATCGAAGAAGGGAAGATTTGATGTCGGTCGTCCAAACCAAACTGCGCACGAAGACTTCCTCCGGCACGCCGATCCTGATCTCGGCCACCTTGGAGTACAAGGACGGCCGCATCTGGTTCGTCAAGTCGCCTTATTCGCTCAAGGACGAGATCAAGGCCATGCGGGGCTCGCGCTGGCACGGCTACGATGACCCCAATCCGCAGAAGATGTGGTCCGTGGAGGATTGCCAGCGCAACCGTTTCCAGTTGTCCTTCCTCATGGGCGAGAAGGCGTATGCCTGGTTCGACCGGCCGCTGGTGCGCCGCGAGTACGCCCGGCTGCTGAAGGACCATCAGAAGGACTTGACCGACGCCGGACTGACGTACCACTACCACATCTTCGCGGCGGAAATGGGCACCGGCAAGACCCTCGCCGCGCAAGAAGTCATTGAGCGGTCAGGCGTGGACTGGTGGTTCTGGGTCGGCCCGAAGACCAGTCTGCCGAACATCAAACGGGAGTTTCGCAAGTGGCACTTCCCCTTCGAGAGGTTCAACGTCGAGTTCTTCACCTATGAGGGGTTGAAGACCTGGGTGGAGCAGTGGAAACCGGGTCAGCCGATCCCTGCCGGCCTCATTTGCGACGAGTCGAGCCGCTGCAAGAATGCCGGGTCGCAACGCTCGCACGCCTGCCAGCGCCTTGCAGATTTGATCCGCGAGCAATATGGCTTGGAGCATGGCTTCGTGATCGAGATGTCCGGCACGCCGTCGCCCAAGTCGCCGGTCGATTGGTGGAGCCAGTGCGAGATCGCCTGGCCCGGCTTCCTACGCGAGGGCAGCCAGAAGGCGATGGAAGAGCGGATGGCCTTCATGGTGCTCAAGCAGATGGACGAGGGAGCGTTCAAGAAGCGGATCGGCTGGAAGGACGACGAGCGGAAGTGCGCCGAGTGCGGCGAGACGGAGGGCGACGGGCCGCACGAGTTGGACGGCATCACGGACCCCGAAGACTATCACGAGTTCGTGCCGAGCGTCAATGAGGTGGCCTACCTCAACAAACGGCTCAAGGGCCTGGTGACGATCAAGCACAAGAAGGACTGCCTGGACCTGCCCGACAAGCGCTACCGCAAGATCATCTGCAAACCGACTGCGAGCCTGCTGCGCGTGGCCGAGGCCATCGTGCAGTCGGCTCCGAATGCGGTCACCGGCATGACGCTCTTACGCGAGTTAAGCGACGGCTTCCAGTACCGCGAGGTGCCGGATGGCATGACCCGCTGCACGCACTGCACCAATGGCACGGTGCGCGAGTGGATCGACCCGCAGGAGCCGGAGAATCGCTATCCCGGCATCGGCCTGTTGCCTGAAGAGGTTGTGGCCCGGCTCATTGAGCAGACGGTGCCTTGCCCGGTGTGCGGCGGCGCACGCGAAGTGCCGAAACTGGTCCGCACGACCCGCGAGATTCCCTGCCCTAAGGTGGCCGCCCTGCGGATGCTCTTGGACGAGAACGAGGAGACCGGCCGTCTGGTGGTGTTTGCGGGCTTCACCGGCTCGGTGGACCGCGTGGTCAATCTCTGCCTCAAGGAAAAGTGGAGCGTCGTGCGCTGCGATCAAGGCGCGTTCCAAGTGCTTACGCACGATGGCGAAGAAGTTGGGGAGGAGCCGCTGGACTACTGGGCCAATCTCGATCATCCGCGGGTGGCCTTCTGCGCAAACCCGGAGTCGGGCGGCATGAGCCTGACGCTGGTGGAGGCCCGCACCGCAGTCTACTGGTCCAACTCGTGGAAGCCGGAGTACCGCATCCAGAGTGAAGACCGAATCCACCGCATCGGCATGGACCTGAACAAGGGCTGCCTGATCGTCGATCTGATTCATCTTCCCAGCGACGAGCGCGTCTTGGACGTGATCCGCGAGAACCGAAAGCTGGAGCTGATGACGATGGGCGAGCTAATGGCCGGCGTCCAGTGGGAGAGCGAAGGCGAAGAAGGAACCCTGCAAGTTGTGGAGGCCGTGTCGTGAACCGTTGTACCTATTGCATTCGGCTGTCAGATGGAGCGTGGGGCAAACGGCCAACTCCCAGCAACGTAAGGAGGGCAATACTCGCGTGCTCTCACCGCGATTACCGCCTTCGTAGTGTGTGCTTCCCGCCGCCTGACGCCAACGAGGAGACCTGTCTTCAGTGTCGTGTCTGTTTCGATGTCCGATGGTCCCGCTACGAGATTGTGATCGACGAGTTGGTGGAAACACTGTTGTGTTGGCTCCAGCCAGAGTTCGACAGCATGGTTGAAGTGGAGATCAGTGACGAATAACGGCTCGTCCCCGCGGTATTGGCCGTGTCGAGAACACCCTTTTCACCTTTGGAGTTACAGCAATGAAGTATCTTGTCCTGGCCCTCACCCTTGCCGCTTCCCTCGCCTTGGCGGGCCGCGCGGCCGTTGCCGGCGTGCCCGACGACTTGCAGCAGATCAGCGTCACCATCAAGGCCGGCGACGCCCAGGGCTCCGGCACCATCGTCACCCGCAAGATTGGCGACGACACGGTTTCCTTCATCTGGACCGCGGGCCATGTCGTTGACAACCTCCGCGTAGTGCGCCAAATCATTACCGCGGACGGGGGCACCCGCACGCTGGTCGAGTTCCGGGACGCGCAGATCGTCCAGGAATTCCAGCAAAATGGGCGGCGGGTGGGGGAAACGAAGCTCGACGCCAAGGTCATCAAGTTTTCGGACCCCGATTTCGGCGAAGACTTGGCCCTGCTGATGGTCCGCCGCATGGACGCCTACCCACTCGCGGTCTCGGCCAAGTTCAAAACGGGCATCAATTACATTCCGGCCATCGGCGTGGAATTGAGCCACTGCGGCAGCTTGCTCGGCCAGTTCGGTGCCAACAGCTACACCGAGGGCGTCTTGAGCCAAGTTGGCCGCACCTTGGAAATGAAGGGTGCCAACGTCAAGGTCTTTGACCAGGTGACGGCCGTGGCCTTCCCGGGCTCGTCGGGCGGCGGCATGTTCCTCAAGGCCAACGGCGAGTACGTCGGCATGTTGACCCAGGGCGTGATGAAGCTGCAAGGCTTCAATTTCATCGTCCCCGTGCGGCGCATCCATGCCTTTGCCAAGGCCGCCAAGATCGAGTGGGCCATCGACCCCAAGGCCAAGCTGCCCACGCTGGCTGAAATCGAGGCCATGCCCGTGGAAGACGGTGGATCGCCGAGCGGCTCTTTCCGGGGCGAGCCTCTTCCCGCCGCCTTCAAGCCGCCGCTGGATTTCGACGCCGCCATCGGCTGGGTAGAGCGATTCTTCGCGGGGCGTCGGTTCTTTTGAGGCCACCGCTCCTACCTCTTGTGACCGACGGCGATTGAGCCGGGTGGCGGCGGGGCAGCGCCACCTGGCCTCTTCACCCGCGTATGCGCTCTGCTCATTGTGGGCCGCTTTGCGAGGCGTGTGAGACAAGGAAACACCATGAAGTTGACCAAGAAGAAGGTTGCGAAGATCAAGGTGGCCATCACCGAGGGCGTCACCCAGCCCGAGATCGCCCAGCGGTTCAAGGTGAGCCGCTCCGTCGTGTCGGACATCGCCACCAGCCGCGTGCATAAAGACGTGCCCTGGCCCAGCGGTGAGCCGCCGACGCCGAAGCGGGCAGGTGGCCAGCACAAGGCGATTCCCGAGTACGACCCGACCAACGCCCGCATTATGGAGTTGGAAGCGGAAGTCGTCCATTTGACGGAAGAACGCAACCGCGAGCGGCAGAGGGTCAAGGCCAGCGCGAAGAGCGTGGGCCTGTTCAAGGCCATCGTCGGCGAAATGGAACAGCGGGTCAGACCTTTTGCGGCCCTCCCCTCCGCCTTGGACTTCCGCCGCAAGGCCCAGATCGTCGAGCACTGCGTCATACACCTCTCGGATGGCCACCACGATCAGGTCGTGCGGCCCGAGGAAGTCGGCGGTCTGGAGGACTACAACTTCCCCGTTTCCTGCGCCCGAGCGGAGCGTTACGTAGATAGCGTCATCGAATGGACCCAGGACACCCTGGCACCGAAGTTCCGTTTTCCGGTGTTGTGGGTGCTGGCCTACGGCGACTACACCAGCGGCGAAATCCACAAAGCCTGCGAGCGGTCCTACTATCGCAACCAGTTCAAGAACTGCCTTGCCATCGGGCAACTGCACGCGCTGATGTACCGCGACCTGGCAGCCCACTTCGAGCAAGTCCACGTTCTGTACCTGGCAGGCAACCACGGACGGCGGACGCCGAAGAAGGATTACCTTGGGGCCAACGATAATTGGGATTATTTGGTCGCGGAGGTTGCACGACTGCACTGCCGCGAGATGGGCAACGTCAATTTCACTATCCCCGATGCGTGGAGCGCCAACGTCAACATCAACGGCGTCGGCTTCAACGTGAGCCACGGCGATGATGTCCGCAGCAACCTGGGCATCCCCTGGTACGGCATGGTCCGCCGGCAAAAGGGCCTGATCGCTCTGGGCGCGGCTGCCGGCGCACAACGCTGCCGGTACTTTGTCGTGGGGCATCATCACGCCGCCAGCACCCTGTCCGACGTAGACGGTGAACTGCTGGTCAACGGCTCGTGGGTCGGCACCGACGCCTTTGCCTACAACTCGCTCTCCGGCTACCGGGAGCCGGCCCAGTGGATTCATGGCGTGAATGCAAAACACGGAATCACATGGCGCATGAACGTCAAGCTGCGTCACCAGAACGAGAAGAGTGGCCCACGGCGCTACCTGATTGATGGTGGCCGGGAGATTGGGCCGTTGCAATGAAAACCTTCCTCTGGTTGCTCTTGATTTTGTTTGGCGACACGTCCGCGCACGCGGAATGGATATTTCTCCCCAGCTACTACACGCACCGCAACGGCGAACGGGTGTACCAGTACAGTCTCCCGGCCCCGTCCTACGCCCGGGGCGAGGCAGTGTACGAGGGCGGCTACCGCCACCAGTATTTCCAGAACGGTTCCGACTACATGCACGTGATCGAGGCGTGGGGATCGCCGCCCTATCACATGCCACCCTATTACGGTCCCTGGTGGCGACCATGAGAGCATTCTTTATCAACGGGCCCTGCGATGGGCAGGAACGCCTGGTCAACGCCGACCGCCACTTCATCGACGCCCGGATGCAGACCGGCGAGGTCGTCCGCTACGAATTGCTCTTGGGCTACAGAGACACGTTGATCTACGCCCATGATCTGACTCTCTGGCGGGTCATGGACTTGCTGATCGAGAACTACTGCATCGGAGACGACAGTGCGTAACGTAAGCCAATGCGATGGGTGGAGATTTCTGCGTCTTGTCCCTCACCAACACTTGTTCAGCGAACACATCGACTTCGCACTGTTCCGCCATTTCAGCGGTCAGTCCGTGGCCGTCGCTGGGCCGCCGCAGTTTATTGAGTTGCCTGAAGGTACCCCGGCGGAACCAACGTTCCGCCTCCATGCCACCGAGGCCCAAGAGCTAATGGATATGCTCTGGAACATCGGCCTGCGGCCAACGCAGGGCAAGCAGAGCGCCGGTCAAGTGGAGGCCGTCGAGCGGCACCTCGCTGACATGCGGACCATCGCCTTCAACAAGCTGGAGATCAAGCAGCCATGAGAATCCTTGCCATCCTCCTGTACTACGTGTTGCAGCTTCTTCCGCTGACCTACCGCACCCGCTACTGGGACGCCGACCACCAACTCCATTTCTGCGTCTGGCGGCAGTGGCTCGGCCGCTGCTATAGCGTGGACAACGTGGTGGTCGTGTACGACGCCGAAATGGTGCGAAAGAGCATTGCTGCCGTCGAGCGCGGCGAGTACACGACGCTCGACGAGATAATCGCCGAATTGCGAGCCAAGGGCGACGGCAAGGAACCGACGCGGCCTATGGTCGAACAGCCGGAGGATTGGGACGGCTGTGACGACGACATGCTGCACCAGTAAAGAGCCTTGGAGAAGAGCCATGCCGACCTTCTGCATAAGCGACCTGCACCTTTGCGACCGCGGCCCCCGCGACAATTTCGCTTACAACGGCCGGGAAGAGCGGTTCTACAACTTTCTCAAGTTTGTGGAGGAGTCCCGTGGCCGGCTGCTAATCCTCGGCGACCTGCTGGATTGGTGGCAGGTGCCGGTGGGCTCGGCCATTAGCGCCTATCTGCCGCTTTTGGACCGGCTCAATGGACTGGGAGCCGAATGGATCGTGGGCAACCACGACAATGCCCTGGCTCCCCTGATCGGTACGCCGCTGATGATCGACCATCCGTTGTTCAAGCGGTCCTGCCATCCCTTCGACGAAACCATCGGCGGCCGGAGGTTTGCCTTTCTCCACGGGCACGAGGCCGACCCCTACTGCTGTGACCTGAACCCTGGCGTGGGAGAAATCACGGCCATCATCAGCGGCGTGTTGGAAGACCGCAACAAGGGGCCGGTCACCCGCAAGGGCCAGACGATCGAAGACGAGTTCGTCGGCACGCTGGAAAGCGCCCTGACGCTGTGGCGGACGCTGACCTTCCAACACGGGCGGCAGGCGGAGATGGTTGCGGGCGTGGAGAAGTACCGCCGCGAGAGGAACTGCGATGTCGTGGTCTACGGCCATACGCACGAACCAGGCAGCATCGACGACTACCACTTCAACAGTGGTTGCTGGGCTCGCCAGCATGACACCTATGTCCTTATCAGCGACGACGGCCAGGCTTCGGTCTGCGAGTGGCTGGGCGAGCGGGCGACTCCGTGCCTTGCGAAGCTGCGATGAATCGACTGGAACAATATGACGCCTACCCCCTGCCGCTGGCTCGCATCTACTACGATGCCGACTTCAACTGCCGGGGCCGGTTCACGCTGCAATCGGTCTCCGACCTGGCGGAAAGCATCCGGCTGCGGGGCGGCGGCATCGAGCTAAAGGGGCTGGATTACCCGATTGTGGTCCAGCCCATCGCAGACATGGAAGGCGAGAAGCCGGCGGGCTTCGACTACCGGCTGATCGCCGGCCATCGCCGCTTCAGGGCCATCCAGACGTTCCTGAAGTGGACCATGATACCGGCCATGATCCGCGCTGGGCTGAGCGATCACGAGGCCCGGATGCTGAACTTCGTTGAGAACCTGGAACGCAAAGACCTGAACATCCTGGAAGAGGCACAGGCGCTCGGCCGGCTTTATCCCGCGGGGGTTAGCCTCCGGGTAGCCGCCAAGGAGATTAAACGCCCGACCCAGTGGGTCCATGACCGCCAACGCCTATTGATGCTCCCCGAGGAGGTGCAGCAACTCGCCGCCACGGGCCTGCTGGCAGCCAGCAACGTCAAGGTGCTGACCGCCTTGAAAACCCCTGCCGAGCAGATCGAGGCCGCTCGCAAGATCGTGGCAACCAAACAGGAACATGGCAAAACGGCTTCCATGCGGCATTTGAGCCCCAAGTACCGCCGCAAGTTCGGCTACCGCAAGTCGAAGGGCGAGATCAATCGGATGGTCGCCAAGATGCTGGGGCGCGGCATCACCGGCCTGGGGCCGCGGATGGGGGCCTGGTGTGCCGGGTACATCACGGATGCGGAGATTCGCCGGGACATTGAGAAAGCCGCTCTAACAGGCAACTGCAACGTTGATGTGACAGATAGAGAGGCATTATGACGACCTTGGCGGAAAAACTGCGAACGGAACCCGGCATCGACGTGCGGCGGCTCAAGGCCGGCACCTACATCTTCGTCGAGACCGCCGAGCACGTCTATGAGATGAAGGTCGTGTTGCCCTGGGCCGGCCTGCTGGAAGTGACTTCCAGCGATCCGCCGCTCCACGCGCCGGTTGTAGGGCAGTACGTCAGCGGCCGGTTTCCGCCTCAATGCGAGATGGAGGGCTGGATCGGCAAAGGGCTTCTGATGCTGATCCGCTTCCGCAACGGCCACTACACGTCGGCCCCTGTCTCAGCCGCGGAGATCGAAGGCGCGAATTGGCATTACGCCGTGTTTTGATGCTTCGGGACTCCCGGCGTGAACCAATAAGAGTGCCCGGCGCTGAACCTCCGATCCCTGGGTCAATACGACGCATGAGCAAGGTCTATCTCGACACCGAGACGTGCGGGCTGCACAGCATGATGGTGCTGTTGCAGTACGCCGAGGAAGACGGCCCGATCCGGCTTCACGAGGTCTGGCGGCGACCGATCCGTGAGACGCTGCGCCTGATCGAATGGCTCACCGAGCACACGGTCGTGGGCTTCAACTTGGCTTTCGATTGGTATCACCTCGCCAAGACTTACACCGTCTTCCGCCTTGCGGACCCGGACTGGATTCCCGCAGAGCACATCAACGAGATCGCCCTGCTGGAGCCGCAGGGGCAGGACGGCCCGTGCGTCAAGCCGGCCTGCGCGCTGGACCTGATGCTCCATTCCCGCAAGGGGCCGTACCAGTCCCTCATGGCCCGCGAAGACATCCGCATCAAGCGGGTGCCCTCCGCGCTGGCCTACGCGCTGGCTGCCGAATTGGAAGGCCGCGTCCAACTGGACAACATCTACTTCGCCCGCTCGGCCGATCCGAACGCGCCGAAGTGGCAGGTCTTCGACCGCAGGGATCGCTACGGCGACATCGACACGGACTTCAAGGATGTTGTGCTCAAGTTCCATGCTGCCGGTGGACTGAAGTTCCTCGCCGAGCACGCGATGGGTTTCAAGCCCAAGTACCACTTCAAGGACGTAGAGCCGCCTGCGAGTTGGCGGCCCTACGAGTTGGGCTACGCCCCCACGGCGATGGCGGTGTCCCGCCCGGAGCGGAACTGGGAGGTATGGGGCCGCAAGAAGGGCCGCCCCACGATCAACGTGGCCGTGGAAGAGGTCTTGACCGATCCCGGCATCCTGCTGGACGGCGAGCACGACGACGAGACCCGCGTGGTCAAGCCAGTGGACCCGGAAGACAAGCTGCTGGGCCACGCCTGGCCCGCCGTGATTGGCAAGCACATCGAGCACTGGGCCACCCGGCCGGACGCCCGCGAGTACGCCAACGACGACATCGTATACACCCGCGCCCTGGACAAACACTTCGGCTATCCGACGCCGGGCGACAACGATTCGACGCTGGCCTGCATGGTTCCTGTCGTCCGTTGGCATGGCTTCGAGATCAACAAGCCGGGCATGGCGGAACTGCTCGCCAAGGCCCAGGCCGTGGTCGCCAACAGTCCGGTCAACATCAACAAGCCGGGCGAGGTGCGGGCCTACGTCACGGCGGCAATGGACCCCACGGAGACGGTCGTCCTGGAGGAGTCCACGAAGAAAAGCAACCTGGAAGCCATCAACAACTGGGAAATCGCGGCCCCGGAGCCGTGCGGCCGGTGTGAAGGGACGCCGGGTTGCGCTCGCTGCGGCGGCACGGGCCTCCTCCAGCCGGGCAAGCACCCGGCGGCCATCCGGTCCAAGCACATCCTGGACGTGAAGATCGCCGCCAAGGAAATCGAGCTATACGAGAAGCTGCTGCTGGCCGGCAAATTCCACGCCAGCTTCGTGGTGATTGGCACCCTCTCTAGCCGCATGGCCGGGACGGATGGCCTGAACCCGCAGGGCATCAAGCACGCCAAGGACGTGCGCAAGATGTTCCCGCTCTTCTGGCCCGGCATGATCCTCTGCGGCGGCGACTTCGATTCGTTCGAGGTGACGATTGCCGATGCCGTGTATAACGACCCGGCCCTGCGCAGAGACCTGACCACCAAGGGCCCCTGTCCGAAGTGCGCCGGCACGGGCATCGACAAGAAGAGCAAGAGGCCCTGCGGCGAGTGCGAGACGACCGGCATGACGCCGCAGAAGCTTCACGCCTTGTTCGGCATGGCCCTTTCGGGGCTGAGCTACGCGGAAGTCATCAATTCCTCCGGCACCGACAACGACTGGTACGACAAGGGCAAACGCGGCGTGTTCGCCCTGGTGTACGGCGGCGATTGGAACACTCTGGTGCAGAAGTTGGGCGTGACCGAGGCCCGCGCTAAGGCCGCCTACGCGGACTTCGTGAAGCGTTACCCCGGCATCGGCAAGGCCCGCAACAAGACCTTCGATGCCTTCTGCTCCATGCGGCAGCCCGCAGGCATCGGAAGCGCGGTGATTTGGGCCAGCCCGGCCGAGTACATCGAGACCTTCCTCGGTTTCCGCCGCTACTTCACGCTGGAAAACAAAATCTGCCACGCCTTGTTCACTCTCGCCCGCAACGTGCCCAGCCATTGGCGGGACGTAAAGGTGAAAGTCGTGCGCCGCGACCGCGTGCAGACGGCCAGCGGTGCCGTGGCCAGCGCTCTCTATGGGTCCGCTTTCCAAATGCAGGCGGCCAACATGCGGGCCGCCGCGAACCATGAGATTCAGTCGCCCGGTGCCGAAATCACGAAGGCCGTCCAGCGGCGGCTGTGGGACTTGCAGCCTGCGGGCGTCCACCCGCTGATGCTGGCCCCGCTGAACGTCCACGACGAGTTGATGGTCGTGGCCAACCCGTCCATCGTCCCCGCGATCACGGCCAGCGTCTGCGAAGTCGTGGAATCCTACCGCTCGAAAGTGCCGCTGATCGGCATGACCTGGTTCGAGGGGATGGAGAACTGGGCCGAGAAGAAGGGCGGTGCCGCCCCGGTCAAGATTCGAGCCAAGGAGATGATGTGATGACTCGAATCTGCAAACCGGTTCACGGCCCGGAATGGCACATTCAGAAGGACGTTATCCGTTTCCTGGAGGCCCGCGGGTGGAACGTCGAACACACCCACGGCAACCTCTACCAGACTGGTTTTCCCGACCTTTTTGCTGCGCACAAAAAGTGGGGCACCCGCTGGATCGACTGCAAGCAGCCGAAGAAGTACAGCTTCACGAGGGCGCAGAAACAAAAGTGGCCGGTGTGGGAAGCCTATGGCATTGGCATCTGGATTCTCACGGCCGCCACGCAAGCCGAATACGACAAGCTGTTTGCTGCGCCGAACTGGCGCTCGTATGCCAAGGCAAGCTGGAAGATTCCCACGCTTGCTGAGATCGACACGCTGCTCGACGAGCTAACGCGCGAAGGCCGCTCGGCCTGATCTGTTCGCGCGACCCCGTTCTCAACCTCCAACCGCGGAGAGACTATGCGCCTACAGACCAAACCCGAGCGCTGGCAATGCCTGGTGACATCGTTTGCGATGGCCTTGGACATGCTAGTCGCGGACGTGATGCGGGAGATCGGCCATGACGGCGGCCAGGTGCTCTGGCCCGCCCTGCCGGAGCCCTTGTGCCGGCGCGGCTTTCATCCCCAGGAGTTGATCGACGTGTGCCGGGCGCACGGCTACGCCGTCACGCGGATCGAACTGTTCCCGGGCCTGATGCCAAAGGCCGGCGGTCCCGAGTTCCGCTGGCTCACGGAAGAGCAAGCCTGGCCGCGATTCATTCAGGCGATTCAGAACAGCCGGGGCGTCATTGGCGGCGTCACTCTATACCACGGCAAGGGCCATGCCGTCGCCTACGACCACGGCCACGTCTTTGATCCCGAGGGCGTGGACTTTCCCTACTCGCGCGCCGCGTGTGAGCGGCGAGCGTTCATCACTCAGCACCTCTGGTACTTGGACAAGATCGGAGGTGGCGTATGAGTGAGAACATCAAACGCAACAACGAATTGTATCCGGCGGTGGTTGCCGGCGATGCCGCCGCCCGCGAGGCCATGATCCTCAACAACCTGGGCCTGGTGGCCATCAAGGCACACGTGCTGATCTGCCAGATACCGGGAGTCGCTTATCTGCGCGACGATTTGGTCAGCGCTGGAAACGTTGGCCTGGTACGCGCCGTCCAAAAGATCAATCCAAAGGTCTGCATGGGCGCAGTGAACCACTGGCTTGGCCGGTTCATCAACCGCGAGATGCGGAAACTGTTGCCGGCGGAACACACTATCCGGGTTCCGCGGCAGACCAGTGATTTGGCCCGTCACAACGGTCGCCCCATCCCAGCCCCGGTCGTCTCGAACGCGCTCTCTGAGACCCTGCACGCCCACTCCGATCTTTCGGTGGTGGACTTGCGTGACGTGATGTCCGCCTGTTGCCGCTCTGATGCCGAGCGGCAGTGCCTCCGGCTCCGCGAGGAAGGTTACAGGTTCAAAGAGATCAGCCGTCTCCTCGGCGTCTCGCTGCCTACCGCGAATCTCATGTTCCGCAAACTCAAGGCCCGCGTCTTGGACTACTGGACCAACGCTGCCTGGTCGATCCGACCGGCGGCTGCGGAAACCCCATTGGAAAAACTTTGCTGATTTTCCCGGAATTCCACCCTGACTTGCGGTGATTTCGTTGATGTGACAAATGTCGGGACAACGTATCGGAGATCAAATCATGCACGCCGTTGAGTTTATCCCCGCCGAATGGTTGGAACGCTCTGCCTGGGCCGCCCACTGCGGCCAGCGACTCCAAGTCTACAGCCGGGCGGCGGAAATCGAACGGCGGGTCCGCACCCGACGAACGGCAGACGTGGGACTCCTGCTCCAATCCCTGCTCTTGGAAAAGGCCGCATAGATGGCAAAACGCGAACTGCTGCAACTGGCTGACCACTACGACCCATCCAAGCATGACGTGGCAGGGTGGTTCATTTCGGAAAAGCTCGATGGCACTCGCTGCTTCTGGGACGGCGGCCTGAGCCGCGGGCTCCCGACCGAGCAGGTGCCGTGGGCGTCGATCATCGACCCGAAGACCGGCAAGAAAAAGGCCAAGATCAAGCCGGTCGCCACGGGTCTGTGGTCCCGGTATGGCAATCCCATCATCGCGCCGGATGCGTTTCTGAATCTCTTGCCCTGCTGCCCGCTGGACGGCGAGCTGTGGGCGGGGCGGGGGAACTTCCAGCTTTGCCGCTCGATTTGCGGCGGCGACACGCCCGACCCGCGCTTCATGGACAAGATCGTCTACGCCGTGTACTCCAGCCCGCCGCTGGCCAGCGTCTTCGCCACCGGCGAGATCAAGAACACCAACATGGTGCGGGCGATGGACTTCCTCGCTTGCGAGCATTGGATTCGCCATCGCCTCGACGCGAAGCCCGAGCGGCATGAAGGCGTCCCCATCCCGCGACGGTCCCTGGGCGACGACTTCAAGTACATGCCGCCGGGCGTGCCCTTCGAGGACGAGTTGCAGTTCCTTAACGCCAACCTGGACAACGGCCCAGGGTCGAAGTGCTACTTGCACCGGCAGACGAAGTTGTTCGACATTCGCCAAGAGGCCGCGGCCCAAGTGGAAGCCTTCCTGCAAAGGGTCTTGGACCTTGGCGGCGAGGGCGTGGTGGTCCGCAATCCGCTGGCGCCTTGGACGCCCAAGCGGCACAGCGACATCCTCAAGCACAAGCCGTTCAAGGATGCTGAGGCCCACGTCATTGGCTTCACGTCCGGCCGCGAGACCACCAAGGGCAGCAAGCACCTCGGCCGCATCGGCGCGCTGATTACCGAATACGCGGGCAAGCGGCTGGAACTCGCCGGCCTGACCGACGCCGAGCGCGAGTTCGCATCGGCCGAGATGAGAGTCTTCGCCTCGGCCACTCCCGGCGCGGACATGCCCGACTGGTTCCAAGGCCGGCATTTCAAGAAGGGCCAAGCCGTGACCTTCAAGTACCGCGAGCTAACGAGCGACGGCATCCCCAAGGAGGCGCGGTATTGGCGGCGGAGGGACGCCGAGTGAAGCGAGCCGAGGTCATGGCCATCGCCCGCACGCAAGCGACCGATGGCCGCTGCATCAATCACAAGCGAGGCATGGGCCGCCGCGCCAAGCGGCAGGGAGCCAAGCGAGTCCGACAACACCTGAAGAAGCAACTGTGACCGCAACGCCCAAGATCACCTATCGCCAATACGGCGGCAAGGCGTCCATCGCCAAGTGGGTCGTCTCCCACTTCCCCGAGCATCGGGTCTACATGGAGCCGTGCTGCGCCTCCGCTGCCGTGCTGCTCGCGAAGCCACGGTCATTCATCGAGATCGTCAACGATCTGGACGACCGAATCATGGGCATGTGGCGGGCGATCAAGTCGCAGCCCGCGCAATTGGCCGCCCTGCTTTGGGCCACGCCCTACACGGCCGCCAATTGGCGCAGCTTGCCGCCGCCCGGCGACATCGAAGAGGCGGTGTTGCTGATGGCCCAGGGCGCGCAGTTCTACTGCGGCAACGGCAACACCTCAACCTGGTCGCTCGACAAGTGCGCCGCCCCGCACAAGCCGAGCCCCTCGGTCTGGGCCGATTGGTTCCAGCGGGTGCTGCCGGCCGCCAATCGAGTCCGCGATGTCGAACTCTTGCACGAAGATGGACTCGCGGCCATCGAGCGCGTCTACAAGACCGGCCCGGACACCTTGATCTACGTAGACCCTCCCTATGTCGGCCACGAAGCAGAGTACCGCTACCGGATTGACTATCCCGCGATGGTCGAGTTGCTCAAGGCGGCCAGCGCAAGAGTGGTAGTTTCCGAGTCGCCGGCCGCCGACCGCTTCTTCGCGGACTGGAACCGCATCGAGCGCGACACGCCTCGCCGCGGGGCCTGTGAGCGCCGGGGCAAGTGCAGCAACAAGATCGAAGTCCTGTTCACCAACTTCTAATCGTCAGCGACCGGGGTACGCCGTCAGAGCCCCTAATCAACCAGACCTGTCTTTCTCGGGTTGGCATTGGCCCACGGTGCCGGGCGCGTTGATCAACGGAGGCACCATTTTTCAATCAACAAGACTGAACACCATGACCACCAAGCGTAATCCGAAACAAGAGGGAACGTGTCTCTTCGACTGCAAGCCGCAGACCGGGCAGTGCCCTATCGGCTGCGCGGAGTGCTTTTATAACCGGCCAGGAGCCTTCTACAGCGACATCCAGCAGCCCATCATGCCGTCGCTGGACGAGGTGGGCGAAGGTATCGTGCGAATCAATAGCGGCCATGACAGCAACATCGGCCGCGACGAGGTGATCCGAGCGACCGCGCGGTATCCCAAACGGTTCTTCAATACCTCGATCCCGCGTTTCGACTTCCCCGGACCGGTGGTCCTGACGGCCAACCCGAAGGAAGAACAAGAGGGCCGCTACGCCATGCCGAACTGGCACGGCGACGATTGGTATTCGCCAGCCGCCAACCTCATGTTCGTGCGGCTTCGCACATCGGCCACGAACCTGGACCTGGTGGACAAGGCCGTGGCCGCTTGGACCGCTGCCAAGGTGCCAGTCGTGATTACCTACATGGCCTACTACACCTCGGAACCGCAAGTCCCGGCAGACGTGCTCCGGGCCGTGAGCGGCCCATGCTACGAATGGCGGGTTCGCCACATCAACTCGTACTGGTGCCCGACCAAACACTTCATGCGGTGGGTCATGGCCCGCTATCAGAGCAACCGCCTGGTGTCGATGTGCGGCAGCATCGACGCATCGTACTGCCGCGTTTGCCGCAATTGCGAGTCGTATTACCTCCAAACCGTGAAAAGGCTGCGTGGCGAATGAACGCGATTGTAACCATCACCGTGGCCACCAACTGCGAGCAACCGGGGCCGGACGACCACGAACACGACACGAAGGTTCCGAGGAGCGTGCAATGAAAACAGGCATCGGAAGCCACACCCGTGCCTTCCAAGGAAAAACCGACTGCTGGCTGACGCCGCCGGAGATCATCAAGGCGCTGTGGCCTTTCGATCTTGACCCCTGTGCCGCTCCAGGCCAGCCGTGGACCACGGCGAAGCATCAGTATGCCCCGCCGCAAGACGGTCTCGAACTGCCGTGGTTCGGCCGCGTATGGCTCAATCCGCCTTACGGTCAACAGACGGGGCTGTGGTTAGACCGCCTGAGCCGGCACGGCAACGGCATCGCCTTGGTCTTTGCCCGAACTGAAACGGCAATGTTTTTCGAGCATGTTTGGGGAAAGGTCACTGGAGCCCTGTTTCTCGAAGGCCGGTTGCACTTCTACCAACCGAATGGAACCAGGGCAAAGGGCAACTCCGGCGGTCCATCCGTGCTGCTGGCGTATGGCGATGAGAACGCCCAACTGCTGCAAAAGTGCCCGTTGAAGGGGGCGTACTGCACACCGATCGCGAGGCGTCGATGAAAAGACATCCAAGATGATCGTCCACTGCTTCGAGGAAGTCTGCGAATTCACGTAAGACCGTCCGGCCGCTCCTGATCCGTGTCGAGCAATTCCATTCGGTCACTGTCCATTTACCCGCAACTGTCGCACGCTACGCGCCCATGCAGCCTTACTACCAGAAAAACGGCATCACGCTCTACCACGGTGACCTGCGGGACGTGCTGCCGCAGGCGATGCAGCCGAACGCGGTGGATTTCGTTGTCACCGACCCGCCCTACGGGCTGGGCTTCATGGAGAAGGACTGGGATTTTGATGTTCCCGGCCCAGCCTACTGGAAGACGATTGCCGGCGTGTGCAAGCCCGGCGCGTTGCTGCTGGCCTTTGGCGGCACGCGGACTTGGCACCGGCTCGTCGGCGCGATTGAGGATGGCGGGTGGGAGATTCGTGACTGCTTGATGTGGCTCTATGGCCAGGGATTCCCGAAATCATTGGACATCTCCAAGGCCCTCGACAAGGCGGCGCGAGTAGAGCGGGAGATCGTGGGCCGGCGTTCTCAACCGGACATCCGCTGCGACAGCTTCCAGAACCGGCAGTGGCACGGCAAGGCCGGCAACGTCGAAATCTTCGACACCGTTCCCGCTACAGAACTTGCGAAACGTTGGAACGGTTGGGGCTCATCCCTGAAACCGGCCTGGGAACCGATCGTTCTGGCCATGAAGCCGCTCGACGGCACCTTCGCACAAAACACGCAACGCCACGGTGTCGCCGGCATGAACATCGACCGCTGCCGTATACCTTGCGACTACGCGGCCGAGTACGGCGAGAAGTGCCTTTCATCCGGAGCGGAACAAGTCTCTCCCCTCGGCCGATGGCCGGCAAACCTGCTCTTGGAGCACCATCCGCAGTGTCGGCAAGTCGGCACGACGATCCTGCGCGGTGATTCGCGGGGCAACTGCGATGGGCGTCGCCCCGGTGGGTTCGGCAATGTGGGCGCGGACTCTGGCGATGGAGAGCCGAACGCTCGGGTTTATGGGAATGAGGTTGTGCCGCTCTATGAATGTCACCCCGATTGTCCCGTGGGAGCGCTAGACGCCCAGACCGGCATCCTCAGCAGCGGGAAGATGAAGGCCGTCCAGCAGCGCAACCGTAGCAAGGGGGTGGGCGGCTACCACGGGGATTTTCCCGACACCGCCTCGGCCACCGGCACCTGTGGCGACTCCGGTGGAGCCTCGCGATTCTTCTACTGCGGCAAGGCGACCAAGAAGGATCGCGGCCCTGGCAACGACCACCCCACCGTCAAGCCACTCCACCTGATGAGCTACCTGTTGAGACTGCTATCCACTCCAACCGGAGGCGTGATCCTCGACCCCTTCGCTGGCAGTGGAACGACCCTAGAAGCCGCGAAGAGACTGGGGCGCCCGTGCCTGGGTGTTGAACTGGACGCACACAACTGCGACATCGTGGTCGCCCGCTTGGAATCGTGAACTCCACCGATCCGCCTGGAGGCCCAAACATGAGCAACCTCGTTCCAATCGACGCAACCACGGAAAGGCTGCCGGACCGGCGACTGCCGGCGGTCAGCCGCGCGCAGATCATTGCTGCGCTGGACCTGGCTGTTTTGTCGCCGGCCGCCCGCTTGGAAGAGGTGACCAACGCGGCCCGCGTGGTGGAAGACTTGGGGATGGCTTCGCTCTGCGTGGCATCGTACAACGTCGCCGTCGCCAAACAGATCACGCCGCGGGTCTGCTCGGTGATTGGCTTCCCGCACGGCAACACATCGCCCGACGTTAAGTTCACCGAGGCACGGGAGGCCCTGGAAGATGGGGCCGTGGAACTGGACGTGGTAATCAACTTTGGCCGCTTCCTGGAAGGCCGCGAGATGGTCGTGGTCCAGGAACTAGGCCGCATTGTCCAGTTGGCACGCAAAAAGAAGGCCCTCGTCAAGACGATCCTGGAAACTTGTTATTTCCAGCCGGGCCAGATCATCGACGCCTGCGGCCTGTGCATGGACTGCGGCGTGGACTTCGTGAAAACCTCCACGGGCTTCGGCCCGGAAGGGGCAACGCCCTGGGCCGTGAAACTTATGCTGGAAGCCGTCAACGGAGCGATCCAGGTCAAAGCCAGCGGCGGCATCAAGACCTACGCCGATGCCGCACTTTACCTGGGCCTGGGCTGTACGCGGCTCGGGTCGTCTCGCTACCGGGAGCTACTGCCATGAATCGATTGGCCAACAGTCGCGCGTACCTTTGCGGGGCGATGGAACGGGAGGCCGACAACGGCGTCGGCTGGCGACAGGAGATTGTCCGCCAACTGGCCGACCTGGGCATTTGCTGGCTCGACCCGTGCCGGAAGCCGACCGATCTGGCGGAAGAAAGCGAAGCGACTCGGCAACGGTGGGCCGCAGCCAGGAAGGAAGGAAATTATGACGAGATCGCCAAGGCAATGCGAGTGATCCGGTGCGTCGATTTGCGGCTCACCGACATTGCCGACTTTCTGGTCGTTCACCTGGATGCCAACACGCCAACCTGCGGGACGTGGGAGGAAATCGCCAATGCCAACCGCGAAAAGAAGCCCATCGTCGTGCATTACGCCCAGGGCAAGCAGAATGCCCCGCTCTGGCTGTTCGCCATGCTCCCGCACCAGTTGATCTTCTCCACCTGGCCCGAGGTGTACGCCTACATCCGTGGCATCGCGCATGATCCTGTGATCGACCGGCTGAACCGCTGGTACTTCTTCGACCTGGGGAGATGTTCGCAATGAAACCCGATCCGAGCACCTCGAAACGCTCCATCGCCAAGGCCGTCACCTGGGAGACCTTCAGCAATCTTGTGTGCTTCGGACTGGCCTACGCCATGTTCGGCAACTTCGGTGGCTGTGCCGTGTTCACGGCCATTTGCTTCGTCGTGAAACTGATTCTGTTCTACGAACACGAACGCATCTGGCATCAAGTGGGTTGGGGTAAACGAGCATGAAGAAGATTGCGGAGGCCGCCGACGATTGAAAGCACCCACGAGCCGGTGAGGGTGGTCGCCCGTGTTTCGGTGGTGGGCGGCCCAGGGTGGGAATAAAGGGCGTGTCGAGTAGCGGAGATTATACCGACGCCAGCGAAACACGCAGTAACCGGCTCCCTTTTGGAGAAACCATGAGCGATTGGAACGAGGTGCAGAAGCATGAGGCGGAATACTGGGGCAACTGCCTTGGTATGCGGGCCTGGGGCGAATTCGTCAAGCAGGAAATGTACGGCCGTGAAATGGGGATCTTCGCCGAGTACGGCACGCCACACGGCGAACTGGACATGCAGGGCAAGTCGGTGCTCGACGTGGGCGGCGGCCCGGTGAGCATGACGCTGCGTTGCATCAATGCCGGCACCCTGACGGTCGTGGACCCCTGCCCGTGGCCGCCCTCGGTCTACCGCCGCTACAAGAACTACGGCATCGAGTTCATTCAGTCGGCGGCCGAAGACTTGGGCCAGCATTTCCGGATGGACGCCGCCGTGGACCTGTATGACGAAGTGTGGTTGTACAACGTGTTGCAGCACGTCCAGGACCCGGCGGAAGTGCTGGCGCACGCCAAGACCCTCGGCAAGGTGCTGCGCATCTTCGAGTGGCTGTGGATTCCGGCCGATGCCTGCCACCCCCACGTCCTGACACCTGAAGGACTGCTGAACTGGCTGCAAGGCTCCTGCATCCTGAGGGTCGGGATGCCGCGCCTCAAGGAGTTCTGGTCGGACGCCACCGCATTTACCGGCATCTTCACAAAATCACTCTAACCCGCGCACGCGACGTTGATGTGGTTTGTGAAGAGACAATCAACCTTTTGACCAAGAGGACCACCATGAACGAGCAAGATCAACTCAGCCAACTCTTCCAGCGGATGGGCCTTGTGAAGGCCGGCCGCGAAATCAACGCGAAGCGCCAGATCAAACTGTTCCTCTGCCGCGCCTTCCTCAAGATCGTCCTGGTGAACCTCGGCTGCCTGGTGGTGAGCGTGGCCACCGTCGCCTGCGTCATCCTGGGCTGCCTCAAACTGTTCGGAGTCATTTGAACCGTGAACGAATCTCAAATCATCGTTGCGGCGGACCGCCCCACAGGTGTCAACGACGGTTCGGCCGGCAAGGGCGTCAAAGGCTATTCCGGGCGGCAGCGGCGACGGAGTGGTCCCGTACTGCCCGTCCAAGCCCACATGGACATTCGCCGCAACCAGCCTTGCCCCTGCAAGAGCGGGAAGAAAGCCAAGAAGTGCTGCCTGCCGCGCCTCAAGATGCTGGCAGCCCTGCCGCCGCTCGTCCGCACGGAGGCCATCTGCGCCGGCATCCTCGGCCATTGGCCGACTGTGGAACCGCAGACTCCTGTGCCGGCGGCAGTCCAGAACCGCTTCAACGAGTTGGCCGCCGCCAATGGGGCCGTCGTACTCGCTGCCCAAGAAGTCACCCCGATTGTGGAAGACACCTTCACCCCCGTGGAGCCACCATGCGATACCCCCTCATCTTGCTTTCAGTCCTAGCACTGGCCGGCTGCCGGCCGGAACCATGCCGGCCGATCCTGCCACGACCGATCCTGGTGCCAATACCTTGCCCGCGGCCGATCATCGTGCCTGCACCGGTCATTGTACCCGTGATCCCCGATCGACGTGGGCCGCATCCGATACCCGATAACCCGCGTCCACTCCGGCCTGGCCCGCGGCCCCAGCCATCGCACCCGCAGCCTGGCCCGCGGTCACGACCGACACACCCGCATAGGTGAGCCACCTACGAAGAAAACACCGTGATGCTCCACAAGCTGATCGACCTCTGGACTCAACCATGAAGACACCACGCTGCCTCAGTTACTCGTCGATGACCCTTTGGGAAAAGAACCCGGAGGAGTTCTACCTGCGCTACCTGGCCGAACACCCGGCCCCACGGCTGCCGCAAGAGCCGCCGATGGCCGTGGGGTCCGCCTTCGACGCCTACGTGAAGGCGGCCCTCAACTACGCGCTCTACGGCACCGCCGTGTCGCCCAAGTTCGAGTTCGGTGAAATCTTCGAGAGCCAGGTTGAACCGCACAACCGGGACTTCGCGCTCAAAGCTGGCAAGCACGTCTTTCGGGCGTACAAGCTGACGGGGGCTTTCAACGAACTCCTGTCCCTGCTCCAGCAATCCGTCGAGCCGCCGCGATTCGAGTTCAAGGTCGATGGCGTCATTGCCGGCGCTCCCTTCACGGGCAAGCCGGACTGCCGCTTCGTGCTCGACTTCGGGCATGGGCCGATCCACTGCATCCTGGATTGGAAAGTCCGCGGCTACTGCTCGAAGTATGCCGCCAGCCCGTCGAAGGGCTACATGCTCTGCCGGGACGGCTACCATAGCGACAAGCCGAGCAAAAGCCACAACAGCCAGCACGCCAACTTCCTCGAATACAACCATCACGGCCTGACGGTCAACACCGGCTACATGGAGTTTTGCAGCGACGAGTACGCCGACCAGCTTTGCCTCTACGGCTGGCTGCTGGGCGAGAAGCCCGGCGACGAGAACGTGGTCGGGATGATCGAAGAGGTCGTCAGCAAGCCGGCCGAGCCTGCTCCGTTGCTGCGGGTCGCCAATCACCGCGCCCGCGTCAAGGCCGACTACCAGCAGAAGCTCTTGGATCGGGTCGGCCGCTGCTGGCAGGCCGTCACCTCCGGCAACGTCTTCACCGACCTGACCCCCGAGGAAAACGCCGGTCGCCGCGAAGTGCTGGAAGACATGGCGGTGAGCCTGGGCAAGACCGCGGGAGCCTATGACGACTGGTTCAACGAAGTGACGCGGCCCCAGTTCAAGAGGTAGCCATGTTCAAAATCAACGAAGCGACCCTTCAGCGCGTGCAACTGGCCCGTCTCACGCCGGCACGCATGACCGAAATCCTCCGGGCCTTGGAAGCGGCCATCAACAAGTACGGCACGGAGGACGCCTCAGTCAGCCTGGAATACACGTTGTCCGGCGAGGTATTCAGCGCGACTGATCTGGTTCCCGTTCTCACCGTCGGATTGCGGAAGGCCATCCCGTCGCCAGCGAAGCCTGGATTGGAGTTGCCCGGACTATGACCGATGCCGCCGTTTTCTTCCTCGCATTCCTGGCCGGCGCGGCAATGGATTTCACCTGGGCGATGTGCGTGGAGTCCGTGCAACAGCGCCGTGCCGCACTGGCCGCCCACCTGGCCGTCGTGCTCTACGTCTGCACGCTCTTCTCCACAATCTTGATTGTGGAAAAGCACGTGCCGGCCGTGGTCGCCTACGGCCTGGGCAACTGGGTCGGCACTTTTTATGCCGTGAAGCGGAGCCACAAGTGACGTATCAACTCTACAACGGCGATTGCCTGGACGTGCTCGAAACGCTGGAGCGGGTGGAAACTATCATGGCTGATCCACCAGATGGCATCGGCTTAGGCTACAACAGCTACAACGATAAGACCACGCTGGACGAGTACGTCACGCTGCTGCGGCGCTGGCTCAACGCCTTCATCCTCAAGGCCCGCACGGTCTGGTTCAGCTACAACTCGAAATGGACTTTCGAGGTGGGCAAGATCGTCACCGAGATCGTCGGGCTACGGGCGGGCGACGTGGAGGCGAAGCCGTGCGTCCAGACGTTTACGTTTGGGCAGCACAACCACCACGACCTGGGCAACAACCACCGGCCGCTCTTGCGCCTCCGCTGGCGCAACGCCCCGCTCTTCCCGGACGCCATCCGCGTGCCGAGCTGGCGGCAAGAGAACGGCGACAAGCGGGCGGACCCGCGGGGCCGGGTGCCCGGCGACGTGTTCGACTTCACCAGGGTTACCGGCAACAGCAAGCAGCGCCGCACCTGGCACCCCACGCAGTTGAACGAAGGGCTGGTGGAACGCTGCCTGAAACTCACCACGCCGCCGGGCGGCAAGGTCTTGGACCCCTTCGGCGGCACGGGCACGACTTTACGGGTGTGTAAACGCATCAATCTGCCTTGCACGCTGATCGAACTCGACCGGGAGTATTGCCAGCGGATCGCTGCGGAAAACGGCCTCTCCCCGCTCAACTACCCCCATCGCGCCCTGTGGCAAGGGGCCTGACGATGCTGGTGGTACGGATCGAACTATGGCCCGGCGGCTGTGAGGCCCGGAAACGGACCCTCGCCACCGGCACCATCACCAATCTCGGCACGGGCAGCAACACCCGCGGCAACTACTTCGCCGACCTGCGCGACGCTGCCGGCCGCCCCTGGCGGCACGGCACGGTGACGGATTTTCCACGCAAACGGCTCTTAGCGTGGAACTTGCTCTACTGGACGCTAAAAAACCTGGTCGGCAACAGAATTTCACCCTGATTGGTCGCCCGGACGTTGATGTGACAAATGTACGAGCATCATTTCAACGCCACGGAGACGCAACCATGACCAGTGAGCAACTCGAACTGATCCTTGAGCAACACGACATCCACCCGGCCTTCTGGCCCGAGATGAAGGCCCTCGTCTTCGACCACGCGCGGCCGAGCAAGGAACTGCTCACCCGGCTGCACCACGTGGCCAACTACAAGGCCGCTTTCGACCACATCCTGGCGGAACTGTCCAAGCAGGTCAAGCACAAGTTTCCGCCGAAAGTCAAGCGCTACGAGTCCTTGGAGATTCCCGCATGACGCCGCCCGTCGATTTCACCGGCCGCACCATCGAGGCTGGCCACGTTGTCGTATATCCGGTGCGCCGCACGAGCGATCTGCGGCTCCACAAGCTGACCGTCACCAAGGTCTGGAGCGACCACATTGAGGGCTACAGCAGCCACACCGGCAATTTGCTGTCCATCAAGAACTTGCAGAACGTGGTCATTGTCGATAAGCCGACTGTGGCCGAAGCCGACGAACCGTATAACCCGTAAGAGGCCGGCATGATTCTCTACGACCTACGCTGCAACGCCTGCAACGCCGTTTTCGAGGCATGGCAGAAGCGGGACGCCAAAGGCCCGTTCCGCTGCCCGAAGTGCGGCAAGAAGCGGGTCCACCGGGCGCTCCTCGCGCCGCCGGCCTTCCACAACCACTATAGCCCCATGCACCCCCGTGCAGGCCGCGGCAGAGGCATCGGGAGGAAGACATGAACCCGACCGACGCCGAAAACGCCGTGGCCGCGTTTCTCCGCTTCCGCGAGGAAGTCCAGCACGCGGGGCTACGCATGGAGACGGCAACCATTGTCCAACTGATGATCGCCGAGCGGTTGAACGTGATCGCCGGCCACCTGGAAGAGATCGCAAGTCGTACCGCGTGAGAATGCCATGCAATTTGTCCGCAAGAAGAAACGCGGCCAGGACCAAAAGGTTCGCCGAAGCTGGTTCAGCACGGAGGGCTACCGCATCATCGCGCGGAAGGAAGCCTTCGGCATTGGCATGCCCGCCCGCTACCAAGCCTGCGTGCGGGTATTGATCCCGCACTACGGCAACACGGACGAAGTGTTCCAAATGTGGGACTTCGTAAGCGACACGCACCGCCTCTACAAAACGATGAAGGCGGCGCAAGAGGATTGCCAGCGACACCAGCGACTCTGGACGACGGCGTGCCAGGCCACGGGCATCCGCGGATTGCGGGACATTTTCGGCAAACTGCCCTTGGGGATTCCCCTCTGGGCGAAGAAGAACATCAGCCGCAACGCCTACGCCGTGCTCATGGAGACGCGGCCGGCACAGTACAGCCAGGAAGACGAACGCGAAGCAAACGCCAGTGACCAGCCCGAAATCTCCGCGGATGGAACCGTACCGAGTGCTGGTCCGGTCCTGATTGCCAAGGATGGCAATTGCAACGATCCGTGCGATGTCCAACCGGCAACGGCAGCGGAGCCGGAACCAAGAAAACGTCCCAGGAAGCCTGCCGCCAAGCCATCAAAGCGTACCGCGCGGAAAAGCGTGACTACGAAAGGCTCGTCCAAATCCGCAAGGAAGCGCTCCTGCGGCTCGCGAAAACGCAAAGCCCTCAAAGAAATAGGAGTGTGACAATGGCGAAGGCCAGAGCCAAGCAGACCGACAACAAGGTGAGCATGGAAGCCGCCACCAGCCTGGGAGGCCGCCGCAAGGCCCTGGCCGACCGCCGCAGCAAAACGGAACTGGCCGCCTTGCGCGAGAATTTGCAAGCCCAGGCCAAGACCAAGGGCTCGCATGCCAAGGCCAAGATTGCCGGCGCACTGAAGAAGACGGCCGCCAAAGGCAAGGACAAGATACCGTCAACCGCCCTGCGGCTGATTAACCCGACCTATCGGGGAATGGACGTGATCCCTGAGCATCTTGGCGGCGATTACGGCCCGAGGTGAAGCAATGGCGAAAGCACGAGTGAAACAACTGCCGTTGACCAAGGCAGCGGACGCCGAGGCCCGCATACAAAACAAGCTGGTGGGCAACCAGGCGGACCGCGGCAAGACCGAATTGGCAAAGCTGCGCGAGGCGATTAAAGTCCAAGCCCGCAGCAGCAGCGGCAAGAAGACCAAAGCGGTCTTGAATCAGATCAAGAAGCAGTACGGCGATGCCGAACTGCAACGCGCCATCCGCGAATTCAACATCACTTTCCGTGGCATTGAGCGGGACCCCCACGAAGGCCCGCGGCCACCAACCAAGACGCTCCCGGCCAGCGGGCCGAAAGGGAGGTGAATATGGCACGAGCACGAATCAAACCGTCGTCACCACCGCCGAAAGCGGCAGCATCACGCAAACTGGTGGGCAACCCCAAGGAGGGCAACCAATTCGGCTCGGACGCCGAACTCGACGCCCTCCGCGAAAGTTTGAAGCTGCAAGCCAAGGGGCGGGCCGGCCAAGGCAAGGTCCACACCATCCTGACCCAGATCAAAAAGCGATACGGCGACGCCGAACTGCAACGGGCCATCCGCGAATTCAACGCCGCCTTCAAAGGCGTCCCCCGCGATCCCGACCAAGGAAAGAACCCGCGGCATGGCTGAATTCTGCCCACGTTGCGGATCGCCAGTTGACACCAGCGGCGACGACACCCGCCTCTGCGACGCCTGCGGGTGGTTCGGCGACAACACGGAGACCGCTCGCACACCGCCCGACACGGGTGAATTCAATCCCGTGCTGGCTGCGGCGCAAACGATCATGCTGTTCCGTGAAGTCTGCCGGCAGGAACTTGTCGCCGAGCAGGTTTACGCCACCGGTGCTGCCACGGCGGCCGACTTGCGCAGGGTCAAGACCGAGGCTCGCTACGCCCTACACTCGCTGGTGGAGATGTTCACGGCCCTCCGCCGGCCGCACGCCCCGTCGTGACAAACTTCGACCACCTTGGGATTTGTGGAAGATGAACAAACTCTGCCCGAACTGCGAAGAGCTTTTGAAGCCGACCGCCAGCCCCGAAGTAGGCCAATGCTCCGGCTGCGGTTGGAGCGGCCACTATTGGCGGGCCGCGAAAGAGCCAGCGCTGCCGGCCGACCCGCCGAAGATGCCCTACGTCTCGATCGACATTGAGACCACGGGGCTGGACCCCGAGACCTGCCAGATTCTCGAAATCGGGGCCGTCTTCGACAACTGGACGCTGCCGCTCGGCGAACTGCCCCGGTTCCACTGCTACGTGGTCCACGAGCAAGTCGTCGGCCAGCCCTTCGCCCTGGCTCTGAATGCCGACATCCTCCGCAAGCTGGCCGACCCACAGAAGGACGAACGTTTCCTGTTGCCCGGCGAAGTGGCCGGCAAGATGGCGGCCTGGCTTGCCCGCTGCGGCTGGGACATGTCCACGGGAATCACGCCGGCCGGCAAGAACTTCGCCAGCTTCGACCGGCAGTTCCTCAAGCGGCTGCCGGATTTCGAGAAGAAGGTCCGGCTGCACCATCGGACCCTGGACCCAGCGATGCTCTTCTTTTTGCCTGGCGACGAGAAGCTGCCCGACAGCAAGACGTGCTACGAGCGGGCCGGTATGAACCCGAAGGTTGCCCACACTGCCCTGGAAGACGCCCTGGCCGTGGTGCAGCTCGTGCGCACCGGCGTCAAGCGTTTGAGACCCTGTTGAACCCTTTGCCTTTTGGAGATCGCCCCATGACCGAAGCCGTTGATCGCATCGTTGCCGACTTGGAGCAGGACCCGCCCGCCGACCTCGCGGAGGCCCGCAGCCGGCTACAAGAGTTGGTAACCACGCTACGTGGCTCCATTGAAGAGAAGTGGGCCAGCACGGACGACAAGCAGGCGGTTCTCGCCGATGTTTCCGTCCGCGTGGAGGCCGTCGAAGCCGCCACCACGGCCATCGCCGACCTGGAAAAGGCCGAGGCCGCTGCGGCTGCCGCCTTGGAGCGGACCTGGAACAAACTCTATGCCGCCCGCACGCAGCAGCGCGTGTGGCGGAAGTTGAAGGCTCCGGCCGCCGCTTGAACAGAACGATAGCCATTGTCAAGGCACTTGGCCGATTCCCTAGCATGACCACTCGTGAACCGATGAAAGCCAACCTGCAAACTCTGATCGCCTATGCCACCGGGGCGCTGGCCCTGGTGGTGGTCACGGCTGCCGCCGTGTCCGCACTGACCTACGCCGTGCTGCACCGCTCACAGACGCTCACCAACCTCGCTACTTCCACGCTCTCGGGCATCGGCATGGCAGTAGGCGGGTGTCTGGGGAGTGCCCTGATCCTCCGCTTCAAGGCCGCGCGACGGTTCCTTCAGAACGTCATCCACGAGGTCCACGAGAAACACGGCTGATGCCACGCGCGCACTACATCTACCTGATTCGCTACAACGCTTTTAGCACCGTGCTGGCCGCCTTCACGGTAAAACGTGAAGCCCAGGAATGGGCACTCCGCAAGTCGGGGTACCCGCTGGAGCACCTTCAACTCTCCTCGATAAAGGACGGCGTATGGGCCGACAAGATCGAGAAGCCAATCCCCTGGGAAACGGCCGGTCCCTGAGCATTAACTTCCCTGCAAAACTCACGGAACTCGAACACGCGCAAGCCGGAGCGTAACATGTTGCGTCTGCCACACCGCATTTTAAGTCAAAGCTGCTCATTGTATGGTCTTGAACCGCCAGCGACGATTGGTGATGACGACAAACGAACACTGAAGAGGTGGGTTATCAATAATGCGCTACGGAACAGGGAGGTGCCTGTTATCGTTGCAGATAACGTGGCGGCGTATCTCGATGGCACTTACGTAAAGTGGTCCGATGTGGAACCGATCGCACCGCCCTTTCCGAAGATGTTGGTGACTTGGCGTAACTCGCACTACAAGGGGTGCTGTGAACACGGTGTATCCCTGGAGACGACTGTTGTTGATGACCTTGCAGAGGATGCACTTGACGCAGTTATGCGGAGCGCTTTCGATCTTGCACGGAGGTTTGGGCTAAAGTACGAAGCTGTGACGTTTGACGGTGCGCGGCCGCAAACACCAAGCCCATCGTGCATCATTTTGGCATTTAGCTATTACGTCGATATAAGAGGGAACGTGGCACGCGCCGGTCTCCCGGCCTTCTTTATCGTAGATCGCGGATGTTTGCTCGCTATCGTTGAACCACGTGACTTATTTGCGTCAGAAGCAAGTGAGGGCAACTGGGCTCGACCCGCATTGACGGCTGTTGCCTTGATGAACTGTAAAAACGTCAATCGCCTTGATGTAACGAAAGAACAAGGGCCGCTGCCCAGATGGTGCAGGCGGCAGCGAGTTCCTGAATTAGCGTATCACACCCTGCAAATTGATCCCAATGCCGGCCGAAAGCCTCGACCAGGCGAACGCGAGACCGCGGGCGACCGCTCTGGCAAGGCCCTGCACATCTGCCGCGGGCATTTCGCCCACTTCATTGATGACGGGGTGAGCCAGGGACTCTTTGGGCGTGGTCAGTTTGGCACCTTCTGGGTGCCCAGTCACACCCGCGGCTCACTTGAGCACGGCAGGGTCGTTTCCACTTACCAGATACTTGCCCCGCAACAATGAACCCGGCCGTCAACACCCTCTACGCCCAATACCTGGACCACACCGGCGGCGACAAAGCCGCCGCCGCCTCGTTGGCCCTGGCCGATACACTCTTGGGGTGCCGGACACCGACACCGCAGCCCCCGGAACGGCCCATGTCTGTCCCAGAAGTCGCCCGACTCCTACGGGTCATGCCCGCTAAAGTCTTGCGGTGGATTCACGGAGGAGAGTTGTCGGCGACAAATGTCGCCACCCGGAATGCGGGGCGGCCGCGCTACCGCATCAGCCAAGCGGACTTGGCCGTCTTCCGGCAACATCGGGCCTCCCTCACGACGCAGAGCGCTGTGCCGCGAAGGGCAACACGTCGGCACGCTTCTCCCTTCCCGGCGACTCGCCACTCGCAGACCTAAGCCATCGCTGGATCACGTCCGCCACGGGCCTGATCCGCTGGTCCTCCACGTCGTTCCAATCTTCGTCGTACACGGACGAGAGCATGTCACCTTCGTTGGTAATGTGCCCGGTGACCGTGCGAATGGCGTCCGCGTCGGTGATCTCCTTGCGGGCCACCGTGACAAAGGTGTGCCGCAGGCCGTAGAAGCCGGGACTCCCCTTGGGCAGCCCGGCCGCCTGGCGGACCTTCTTGAACTCTCCACAGACGGCCAAGTCCGTCCAAGAATTGCCCCGGGCGGTGATAAAGACCCGGTTGGCGAGGGCAGGTTGGGCCACCGGCGGCCGGCCCTGGAGAACCGCCCGCAGCGCGGCGACCGTCTCCGGCCACAGCGGACAGCGACGATTCACACCGGTCTTCTCACGGATGAACGTCGCCCAACCGCCATCCAGGTCCAGTTCGTTCTCCACCAAGACAGCGCAGTCCGTGTCGCCGAAGGCGCAATTGATCCCCAACAGGATCATGGCTCGCATCGAGACGCTGGCCTTCTCGATCAAGGCAGCAACCTGCTCGGCGGAAAAGAGCCTCTTGGGCTTTCGCTTCCGCTCCAGCCGCAGTGACTTCTTCGAGGGCACCTTGAACACACCGTAAGGCGGTACCCGGTCGATGTAGCCGGCCTCACGGATGAAATTGAAGAACACCCGGGTCTTGCGAACGTCGCCCTTGAGCGAGACCAGGGATTTATGGCCCTTGGAGACCCGCGGCGGGTGCCCCTTTCGCGGCGGAATGGGGTGTCCGGCGGCGAAGTCCGCCTTCAGGCGGGCAAAATCCGCCGGCCCGACGCATTCCACCGGTGTGCCGGCCCGCAGCACCCGCTTCAGTCGTTCGCCGATTGCCAGATACTCACGGTAGGTTTTCTCCTTCATCTCCCCGGTGGCCACCAACGCCTCCTTGGCATCCAGGCACAGTGCTACCATCTGCCCCACCGTGACCTGGTGCTCCCGGGGAGCTACCGCCTGCCGGGGATTGCGGCCCGCCTCCCACGCCTCCTTTTCTTTGTAGTAGAGTTCCAAGGCAGCATCGGGGTCCGCCCACACGCCGAAGTAGACGTTCTTGCCCCGAATGGTCTTGCCCCACTGTCCGTTGTTGGCGGCGAACAAAGGGAAGTTTGGGTTGGGCTTTTCGGGCTTGTCAGAATTGGTACAATGGGATCGCGCCATGCAAGTTGCTCCGCTCTGGAAAGGATAGATCATGGGAAGCCAACCGCATTCAAAGACTGTCGGCACGACTGTCGGCGGCCTTCCCCTACTTTCGAGCGTAGTCAGAACAGCGTCGCAAGTCAATACTCTGTAACGACTTGCATGGACGATGGGGAATAGTGTAACGGCAGCACAACTGACTCTGGATCAGTTAGCCAAGGTTCGAATCCTTGTTCCCCAGCTAACGTAAAGCCTTGCGTTACAACGAGTTACGCAGGGCTTTATTTTTTGGTTTCGTTAGCCTGTTTCGTCGGGGGAACACCGGGGGAACATTTTCGGGAAAAAACCGTCCGGTTCGCGTGTTCCCCCGGCCTTACTGTCCAACGCGATAGGTTCCCGCGAATCCCCGGATTGGTTTCGGCCATTGCGTAGGGTGCGATTGGAGCCCCGCAATCGAGCCGGCAGCGTAGCTTACGCCCTCTTTCCCCGCTGTTTCGCCAACCCTGCCAAATCGACTGATCCACGCGACGTAAACACTTTCGGCGTCATGGGCACCGCCACGAAGCTAGCCGAAAGGGGGGTGCGTTGGGGCCGGGTTCGACGAAGCGCCACCGTTTTCCTTTTTTCTCAAACCCCGTTTTTTTCTAGCTCGAACGTGAAAATCGGGGCCCTGTGTGGAACCGATTGCGTATACGGCCGTCTGTTGCGTTCAAGCGGCCTGGGTCGATGCTTTGGTCAAGGAGTGCCCCGATGCGTCATATCGCGTTCGTGGAAGATTTCCCTTCGACACCCACCCGGGCGCTTGGGCGGGAGCTACCCGCCCTTCCCGGCTTTGCTTACAGTGTTCGCGTTGTCGCTGCTGTCACTTTTCCTTCGGTTCAGCCGGGAATCCCAATTGGGGTTCCAGGTCGGCGATTTGAGCCCTCAGATTGGCCTCTTGCTGAATGGCGGCCGGCCTCTGGTCAGGAGGCACGGAAGTCGGTAGCGAGTGCAACTTCGCACAGAGCGCTTCGAGCCGTAGAAACTGCTCTTCTTCTGCCTTCGTCAACACGACCTTAGCTGCGTCGTCGCGGGCTTCGATGGCTCCCGTCTGTTGTGAGTGACGGGCGGCCTCAATTCTGTCGAACATCAGGGATGTACTTACTATTTCGTCTACCTGCTTCTGATATTCAACGGGCTCGGTGATCCCGGCATGGCGAACAATCCTCTCCGCTATCATCCTCAGTTCCTCCGCCCTCGTAAGTCCCATAAGGCGGGCCGCCATCCGACAAAACTTGTGCGATATACCCACTAGTTCGGATACTTCGTGTAGCCGCTTCTGAGATGCTTCCCACGTCTCGCCTCTTGAGGCGGATGGAATCCGCTCCGCTCTCGCTTGATATTCATCCGCCTTCGCAATCGCGATCTTCACGGCTGCCTTGCGAGCCAGTTCCGATCGCCTTTCTCCGCCCCCATCTGGCGCGGCCGCGGTCGATGGGATTGCGGGGCGAGTGGCAACTTGGCGTATCAGATCGTCAGAAATGCCAAATAGGCAGCGGGGCCATGCGGCATACTCCCAATACTCAGTCCGCCCTCCCCGCTCCCGAGTACCATCATCGACCCATACTCCGCCATCCACGAAACCACAGCCGCAACATCCTGCGGGAATAGGATCAAAGCCACTTCGCGCTTGGCCTGTCCAAAACTTGCGCACCGGGAAACCGAATTGCTTGATCCAATCATGGACCGAAGTGTCTGATGGAATTTTGATAGGCACTTCGACAACGGCGAAGTCTTTGTGATCCGACCAATCGCCAACGGTCGCAGTTACGGTAGTTTTTCCAAAGCCGACAATCGCGCAGAAGGGATTCGCTGTGTCTTCAGGATCGGGGCAGCCTTCGGGTTTGGGAATGATCTTCAAGACGGATGGATTGCTCGATATCCATCTTGAAGTCACAGCCTTCCCGTGAACATTAAAGAATCCGTGTTCCGATTTCCGTCCATCCTTCAGAATTGAAAATAGCCGACTTGTCTCCGGTATCTTCGCACTATCCACTCCTCGATAACTTCGGCCCTGTACATCCGTTGGCATGTAGAACAAGTCCGTTATTGCCACGAGGCGGAAACCCTGTGCCGATGAATCCGGCTCGATAGCCGGCTGCTCGTTGTGCGGTTCGTCGGCTTTCGGCTCCGATGCCGTCTCCGGCTTGGCTGGCTGTTGCTCGCTGCGTGGTTGGCCGGCCTTCCGTGTCGATGCCGTCTCCGGCTTAGGTGGCGTTTCCGTTGCGGGTTGCGACGCGGGCGTTTTGTCGACGGGCGTGGCAGCCGGCTCCCTTCGTCGCCCGCTCACGGTGGATAGCAGAGGCAGCAACAGGAACGTGAGTAACGTGCAGCCGGCCCAGATACGCCATTTCCGATCAAGCTGTTTCCAACGCCGGGCGGTATAAGCAATCAACTGCCAACCGCTCCTGCCAAGGGCCGAACAGCCCCAGACGCATGCTTTGGCGAGGGCCGTCAAGGCACGGTAGAGAAGGAAAATCACCTTGCCGGCCCAGAGCTGCGATTGCCGGTTGATAGTCTCGCGGTCGGGGCAGTATCGCCGCAAAAAAGGCGGTAGGCGGTCAAACGGATCAACTGGCGCGGCCATAATACAAATTCCCCCGGCGCAAAGTTGGAAAGAGCCCCCTGGAAACGGCGGTAATCGCTACTCCTCGTGGACGCTCTGGAGGGCGGCGTGCAGATGCTCCTTGCGGAGCTTGTCCTTTGCCTCCTGTATCGATGGGCAAATGTACTCGATACTTTGGTCCTTCCGATTGCCTATCGCTGGGCGCTTCCCAGACCGCTGTGGCGTCGAGAATTTGACGACAAACAGCTTTTGAGCTTCGAGCGGTTTTCGCAGAGTCCAGGTGAAATTGTGCCCCCCATCGTTCCATGAAGCCTGCCCCTGAATTATCTTGCCATCAGCGTCAAGCGCCCCTTTTCGATTCTGGCGCGGCTGGCCCTCCGGTCCTTTGACGGGGACGAGAATTGCCGTAATGTCCCCGGATTCGGAAATTGTGCCGTGCATGTGCCATTGGACTTCCACGGCTCGCGGTTCTCCGGCCGGGTGGTGTTGATAGGTACAGTCGGCTTGGAACTTGCCGCCGTGCTGGGCGATGGTGACTAGGATTGGGCCGTGATTCACGTTCTCCTCCGCTTCCCGCCACGTCCCGGCAATCAGGGGAAATTCGCCCGTCTGCCGCCAAGTCGGGCCACTGGCGTTCGGGGCAGCCCCGAGAGACAACTGCCCGGCGGTCAACGCGGTCGCGACAACGGCCAGGAACAGGCAACACTTTGGATAGGCACGCATGGTAGCACTCCTAGCTTGTTCGGGTGATGCAAGGCCACACACTACGGGCGCGATCCTACTCCCGCCTCGCTGCGAAAGTCAAGGCCCCCCGTTCTCGCGGGTTTCGGTCTGCGGCATAACTCCGCGAACAAACTCCAGCGTGAGGCCCAATGCCGCCGCGTACTTGCTAGCCGATCCCACACGCGGCGATTCGGCCATCTCCAGACGCGACACGCGGGCTTGGTTCCAGCCGCACTTCTCCGCAACCTCTGCTTGGGTCATGCCCTTTGCAATTCGAGCTTGCCGCAATAGCGGCCCCGACCGGCAAGTCGTGGGTATGTTCCCGGCGTCTTCGGCGGCTTCGACCATTCGCCGCAATCGAATGACCGTTGGGCCGCCCAATCTAATGGTGCCGGCTTCGGCCGCCGCATAACTGCCGGGCGGTAACTGCAAGGCCGCGTCGAGGTCGGCTTCATGGAACCGCAATGCGCGGCGAAGGGACTTGAGCGTTCGCGGTCCGATGGAGAGTCCAGGGGGTGGCGGTTTTGGGTTCGGATTCATATTGATCTCCTTCACGGTAAACGGGCGTATCTGTACGCCTGTAGCGGCATACATGAGCATTCGGCCGTCAATGCCACCGTAACCAGCGGGGGATAACGGAGACGTGCCGGGCTCGGATGGTGGGAAAACGCCTGTTTCGCCCCGCGTGGTTGTCGGATTTTCCAATTCGGCCGGGTCGTCCCCTGGGAAGCCCATCGTCTCAAATTGCTCAATTGTGTCCGGGATGTGGCCTGTGCTCATTCGTGCTCCCCCGTTCGATTAAAACAACCCGCGTTGTTGCCCCGCTGCCGGCTCGGGGACAGGCGGGGCGTCACCCCACTTGACCAACTCGCTGGCCACGCAATCGGCCGCCCTGACGGCATAAACGTCCACCGCTTTCCCGTAGACCACCTGGGCAACCCGCCACAACTGGCCGTCAACGTCGATTAGGTCGCTCACCGTGGGAAGGGCTGGGAATGATTGCTCTGCTACGGCTTGACCCCGTAGATGAACGCGAAGGTCAATCATTGCCATGCCCCCCTAACAAGTCGCTGGCCAGCTTCACCCCTGGTATGGCCAACAACCGACGTAGCTTCTCTTCCATTTCCTGGGAAAGCACTGGGGTAACGTCTGCGACCGGAGTAACGGTGACTGGCCGTTCAACCACTCCCCTTTTCTCTTGGAACAGCACTGGGGTAACGTTTGCCAGCGGGGTGACTTCGCACTCGCCCGGTTTCTTCTCT
>Ga0302319_10001280_pt1 | contig 56217 bp, 45 predicted proteins | sample Bog_T0_2_FD_203319 | JGI IMG/M metagenome (GOLD analysis project Ga0302319, IMG submission 203319) | Peat permafrost microbial communities from Stordalen Mire near Abisko, Sweden - Bog_T0_2 | ecosystem: Environmental > Terrestrial > Soil > Wetlands > Peat | place: Sweden: Abisko, Stordalen Mire...
TAGGCCCAACTTTCTCCAGTCTTTCATTCGCTCACCTCCGCCAGGACGGAGGTCTGGGCGTCACTTTGTCACTGCAAGGCCACGTGGCTGCGCAGGGATACCTCGCCTGGGGAGCAGGTCACGGCCCAGCGTTCGGCTATAACTTCACCAAGTTCTTTTGAGATACGAATCCGTCTGTCATTGCCATCACGCGAGGGTAACCACGAAAAACATTTAAAGAGACGAGTTCGACTTCCTACGAGCGCAGCAACTTCATCTATTGGATTATCGAATCTGGATTCTTACTTTCGGTTTAGAAGACTGAGAATTCGGTGTCGAAGCTGAGGAGAGCACCTAATCAGCGAAAACCGGGCATTTTCCGGGTACCAGTCGAGGACCAATTGGGCGGTCTGGGGGATTAGCTACAGAACAACGATGTATCGGATGATATTGATAATAAATCAGATTACAGGAATACTGCTGGCCGGTTTTCTGGTTACTATTCGAGGAGCATCGACCGTCTTGCCCATTGGATGAGAGAAGACGACAGCAACTTCTACGTGCGTTTTGGGAATCCGAAGAGGGTCATTTTCGTTTCGAGTACCACTCGGGGACCAGTTACAGTGAATTTCGGATTCATTGCGATGTGTTCCGATGCACTTCGCTTCGTTGTAATGCGTTCATACCACGGTTTCTGGGGCTTCTTTCACGGCGATAACACGGGTTCAAATCCCGTCGGGGACGCCAACAAAACAAAGAACTTAGAGAAAATCAAACCAAAACGCGAGGGTTTGAAAGGGTTCGACAAGAAAAAGCCCCTTTCAGGCTTCATCGTCGTCCTCCTTCTTTTCCCCCATGATCTGCCGTGCAACGCGGCTGTGCGCCGTGCGTTTCTCCTCGCGCTTAAAATACGATCGCACGGCTCCCAACGCCAGTGCACGAAGTAGATAGCGTCGAAAAGCATTGGTTCCCGTCTCCACGGCAAAGTTGCAATCAAAAACGGCAATCGCCGCCGCAACTGCGCCATCGTTCATCAATTCAAGTTGCCAATCTGATGGGTAAATGAATACCTTGTGCGCCCGGCGGCGCGCGGCCTTCTCAGCCAAGGGAAGTGTGCAGGCAAGAAATACATCAAGTGCGCTTGGGTGGCCGTGATCGTGGCGGTACACGGCTTCGGCAATCTGAATGCGCTCTGTCTTATCGGAGGCTGTAAAGAGATGGTGCAGTAGATCCGACATCTGTAGAGTGTCGAGAGTGGGAATTTTGTTGTGGGTGAGCAGATTCCTTACGGTGTCGATGATCGGCATACGGTGCTCCTGATGTCGCCCGCTGCGGGGCGGATTTGCGTCCGAAAGCCGGGAACACTCAAACCAAATTTCTTTCGTTGAGTGCCCCCGCTTCATGGCTCTTTGCAACGGGCGGAGGCGGGAAGGTTCGGTCCAGGCCGCCGCAGGCGCCGCGTTAGCGGTCGGAGCATGGCGGAGAGCCTTGACGGGTTCTTCCCGCCTCTGCCAGACCGTTGCCTGAAGCGGGAGCACTTGACGAAGGAAGAAATTTAGGACGTGATCCGAATTGGATTGCGCTCGTCAGGATCCGGGAGTTGCGGGACAGGAACGGGCTCCGATGGGACGGGCTGCGAAACACGCCGGCACAATCGGCGGCTGAATCCAGGGAAGGGACTCCCTCCCACTAAGGGCATCTTCTCCATTTCTATCGACTCGGAGGGTATCCTTTGAGGAGTGGAACTTGAGGTAAGTAACGTTGCAGATGAAGGGCGCCCTCTGATCGCGGTAATACATTTTCCCGCTTGTAGCAGCTTCGGGTTTCAGGGAGCCCTGTTGGGAGAGAAGTGAATACACCGGAAATAATTCAGAGTCTATTTGGACAGCAACATGTACGCGACCGGCACCTTTGTGGATAGCCAGACCCTGCAATGCGTCGTGCCCAGCGCCAATGCCGGTTTGGCGCCCATGACCCTCAGCAATCCGGATGGGCAGACGTATTCGATTGAGGCCGCAGTAACTGTCGAGTAGAGCCTTGGAATAAGGCGCCTCCTCCGCAAAGGGGCTCCCCGAACTGATGGCGAAAGGTCCGCACCGCGAAGGTGCGGCGCGCCCAGTCTCCCTTGAGCTGCATGGGGCCGGAGCTGCACTCCAAGGGCGCGGAAATGCGGAGGTAGAAGAAAGACTTGCCGGACCAAACGGAAGAGGAGACGGTACAAGGACTCAGCGGCGATCCAGGCGGCGTGCCAGGGCATTGCCGCCAAGTTGAATTGTCTGCACCAGCACAATGAGAACGATGCAGCAAAGAACGAGAACATCGAGCCGAAACCGCTGGTAGCCGTAGCGAATGGCCAGGTCGCCCAGCCCGCCTCCGCCAACCGCGCCGGCCATGGCGGAGAAGTTGATCATGGTGATTGCCAGCACCGTGAAGGCCCGCACCAGGCCGGGAATCGCCTCGGGAAGATACACCTTGAAGACGGCCTGTGCCGGCGAAGCGCCCAGCGTGATCACGGCTTGGACCAGACCGGGATCGACATCGAGCAAAGCTGCTTCAACCAGCCGCGCTGCGTACGGAGTGCCGCCAACGACGAGCGGGATGATGGCCGCGGCAGTGCCAATCGACGTGCCGACCAGAAAGCGTGTGAAGGGTAACAGAAGAACGATCAGCACGAGAAACGGAATGCTGCGCGAGACGTTGGCGAAGGCCGCAAGCAGCTGATGAACGGTGCGCGAGGGCGCGATTCCCTGCGGCGAACTGACCGCGAGCCAGGACCCAGGCGCGAGCCCGAACATCACGCAGAACAATACCGACACAGCCACCATGATCAGCGTTTCCAGCGTTGCTGCAAGCAGTGCGGGCATGAAATCGGTCATGGTTGGGCAATTTCCTCAAAGTGAGCATGATGCGCTGGACTCCGATTGCCGGACGGCGATTCTGAATAGGCCAGCAGCCGCCGCGTCAGCTCTGTTGAGGGTTGATTCAACACCTGAAATACAGAGCCGGATTCCACCACGCGGCCAGCATCGAGAATGGTGATCGAATCGCAAAGGCCGGCGGCGGAACGCACGTCGTGCGTAATGATCAGGATGCTGACGCCAAACCGATCGCGAATTCCGCCCAGCGTATTCAGGACCGACGAACGGGTCTCCGGGTCCAGGGCCGAAGTTGGTTCGTCGGCCAGCAGCACGCGAGGACGGGTGGCCAGCGCACGAGCGAGCGCTACCCGCTGGCGCTGACCACCGGAGAGCTGCGCGGGAAACTCCGCAGCCTTGTCTGCAATGCCGAACCACACCATTAACTCGGTAACTCGCATGGCGATTGCGGACCGCGAGGCTCCATGCAGTTCCAGTGGCAGCGCGATGTTGGCCGCGACGGTGCGCGAGGAGAGCAGCTGCAGCTGTTGAAACACAATGCCCATCTTTCCGCGCTCCCGGCGCAGTGTGGCTCCAGTCAGCCGGGTCCAATCGCTGCCTGCTACTCGGATCTCTCCGGAATCCGGCTTCTCGAGCCGCGCAATGCAGCGCAGCAGCGTGGACTTGCCCGCGCCGCTCAGGCCAAGCACGCCGTGAATCGTGCCCGCAGGGACATCCAGATCGACTGCGTCCAAGGCAGCCGCTGCCGATCGTGCGAATCGCTTGGTCAGACCGCGAACATGGATGGCCAGAGGAGCGGTCGGCGAGAGTGGATCATTGCGCGGGATAGATTGCGCCTCCGTAGTGGGCCTGGATGAAGGCGCGTGCCTGCTCCGAAGTCAGAGCCGACACCAGGACGCGGAACCGGGCGTCCGTCTGCGCATCGCTGTTGACTGCGAGCACGTTTGCGTACGGTGAGTCGCGGGTCTCCGCCAGCAACGCGTCCTTGCCGGGATTGAGGCCGGCATCGATCGCGAAGTTGGCGTTGATCACCGCGGCGTCGACATCGTCGAGACTGCGCGGCAACTGGGCAGCATCCAATTCGACCAGTTGAATCAGCTTGGGGTTAGCGGTGATGCGCACAGTCAAGGATTCCGGTTGTGCGATCGCAAGCAGTCCCGCCTTCTCAAGCAGCAGCAGAGCGCGATCATGGTTTACCGGGTCGTTGGGAATGGCGATGCGCGCGCCCCTGCTGAGCGCGGCCAGACTTTTTGTGCGGCCCGGATAAACTGCCATCAGCGGCAGGTAGACCTTGGAAAGCGGCACAAAATGCGTCTGACGATCGCGATTGAATTGATTGAGAAAGACGACATTCTGGTAAAGATTGGCGTCCACGTCGCGGCTGGCCAGCGCCATGTCCGGCTGCACATAGTCAGAAAACGTCACGATGTCCAGCCGCAGCCCCTGGTGCGCAAGCTCGGGCTCCACGGCGTGCAGAAGATCCTCCGCTGGACCGGGAGTAATACCAACCCGCAGAGCATCTTCGCGATGGCCTCTGCATCCAGCGGCCACCAAGGCAAGGCACCCAGCGAGCAGCCACAGGTGACTTTGCGGACCCCGATTCATACTCGTCGGCGCCACGGCACTCCGCTCTCGCCAGTTACACGTCATGCGGAAACCAATGCGGAGATGACGGACTCGCCGAATCGCTCCATCTCCTCATACTGCGGGCTGAACTGCAGCAGAACCAGGTTTACTCCTGCGGCTTCGAACTCTCCGAGGCGATCCTGCACTTGAGCTGGGGTTCCCACGAGGCCGCTGCGCAGGCCGCGATTTGATACCGAATATTCCTCAATGGACATGCGCTGTTCAAGTTGTGTCCCACTCAACCATTGCTGGTAATTCGCGAAGCCGGACGCATTTTGCTTCACGTCGGTAATACGTTCCAGCTCGCGCTTCGCCTCGGCTTCCGAATCGCGTACGATCGCATAGCCGGCCACGCCAAACTGCATGGGCGGAAGCCCCAACCGCTCACGCCGCTCGCGCATTTCGGCAATCTTGGCCGCCACATATTGCGGAGAGTCTCCGTGCATCACATAGGCATCGCATTTTTGCGCAATCAGATTCTTGGCCGCGTCCGACTCGCCGCCTGCATACAGTAGAGGCCGCGGCTTGCGGACCGGCTTGGGCTCCAGCACGGCGTTCTCTACGGAGTAATATTTGCCCGCAAAGTTGAAGCTGGGTTCTGACCAGACGCCGTTCACCACATCCAGCCACTCTGAGGTGCGCGCATAGCGGTCGTCGTGTTTTTCGAAGTGCACGCCGTACATGCGCGCTTCCTGCTCCCACCACGAGGAGACCACGTTGAGGGCAAGCCTGCCATTGCCGATGTGATCGATGTTCGCTGCCTGCTTGGCAAGCAGCGCAGGGGAATGAAACGTGGGCCGCACAGCCACCATCAGCTCAAGCCGCTCTGTTACGGCTGCAAGCGCGGCTGCGGTCGACCAGGCGTCGAGACTGGGCGCACCAACGCCCTTGATGTCGTTGAGGTTCAGCTCGGCTACCAGTGAGAGGTCGAAGCCAATCTCTTCACTGCGCCGGGCCAAGCGGCGCACATAGCTCCAGCTGGCTTGCATCTGTTCGTCTTCCACATTCCGCAGCCAGCCGCCGAACACGGGCATCCAATAGCCGAAGCGGATTCCAGCCTTACTTTTGGGCATGAGCCACCTCAGCTTCCAGGAAGTCGGCGAGAGTCGCGAAGGGGTTGAAGCCGACGACTCGCGGCGCATCGGCGACAAAGTTGGACAGAGCATTCACATCGTAGTAGTAGATCTGACCGTCGCGGTCGTCGATCACATACTCGATGCCGCCCACATCGATGCGGGCCGCACGCACGATGCGTTCAACGGCATCGATGACGCCCGCTGGCGGAGTGAATCCCTCGACCTTCAAACCGGCTTTCGCGCCTTCAATCACGCAGGCATTCGCCAGGCTCTCACCGCGTGCGGTCTGGCAGATGTCGGCAGGACACAGATCGAAAGTCTCTCCCGTCAGATGCACATTGATGGCATAGAGATACTTGCCGGCCAGCGTCTCCACACGTGTGATGTGTTCACCGCGCGCGGGAACGAACTCCTGCACCAGCCCGATGTGATCGAAGCCCAATTGCAGCGTGCCAGCATCGATAGAGGCCTGCAACTCAGCGGGGCTATTGAAGCGCACAATCCCCGCACCGCTGCCGCCCACGTTCGGCTTGACTACGACCGGATAGCGCAAGCCTTCCGCCGCGACCACGGCATGGCGCGGATCGTGAATCACGCGCGACTTGGGATATGAAAGGCCAAGAGAAGAAAACAGGGAAAGCTGCATGGCCTTGGAAACTTCGTATCGGAATGCCTCGGTACCGTTCAGCACGCGGATGCCCTGCAGCTCAAGCTGGCCGAGCCAGGCCAGCGTATGAAAGATTGCGGAGCCGTGCTGGCGCCTGTCTGCCGATGGGCTCATGCGGTTGAACAACACGCGGAACGCGGGCACTGCTTCCCCCGCTGCATAGAAATGCTCCGGCGCGTGGATCCTGGCATACGCAGTCCCCCGCCGGTCCAGTTCGGCAAAGATCGGGCTGAACCATTGCGGGTGCTCGTACAGAAAAGCCAGCGGCGCCGCGGCATCGCGGCTCTCTGCGCCAGCGGTCAGAGAGACATCGAGAACGCTCACACTCATACGTTGCTCCTCAACAGGGTTGGTTTATTTTTTGGTGCGTGAAGAGATTCGGCTCATATCAAGGTCCGTCGCGGTTACTCTCGTGTTTTCCCTCATTGCCCCGAGGCTGCCGGAGGCGTCTTCAACAACTGCTGAATCTGCGCCACGCCATCTGCAACCTTCAGATCGATGAACCGCTTGCCCAGTGCGTACGATGACCGACGCGCATCGCCACTGATACCATTGTTGATTCGCTTTGCGTTTGGATCACGCGGCTCCCCCTGCTTGCGCGGCGCATCGCCCAGAGCGGACGGTAAGAGCTCCTTGCGAATCCAGCGCTGGTTCCCTTCCAGATAGAGCAACTCCGAAGTATCCGGAATGCCCGCATGCTGACTGGGCGGATAACCGTTCTTGTCGAGCCAGGCAAAGAACTCGTCGTTCGCCTGCGTATAGGGGCCGTCCGAATACACAACCCGCACGCCATTGGGCGACCACTTGGTGTCCAGCTTGGCGGCCACGTCTCTCAATTCCTTTTGCCCGCCGCCGTGATCGCCAATCAGAACCACATTCTTGAATCCATTCGCAATCAACTGCTCCGCTACTTCTTCATTCAGGTCGGCGAATACCTTGCTTGAGAGGCCGATCGTGCCCGGCAGATCCGGATTTGCGCGGTTGATCGAGTACGGAATCACAGGCGCCACCAGTGCATCGCCCAGCTTTCTGGCAATTTCATCGGCCGTGGCGCGGGCAATGAAGTTGTGCGCGCCGGTAACGCCTTGCGGGCCACGCTGTTCGGTGCCGCCGTCGAAGAGAATCGCGGTTGTCTTGCCATGCTCATGGATAGCCTTCGAAATCTCCGGCCAGGTGAGCAACTCAATGTCGACCACCTCCGCCGCTAGATGCGAAGCCGGTTTGGTGGCAGGCTTCTTTGCGGTTGTTTGGTCCAACGCGAGGGCATGGCCTGGCGCAAAAGCAAGAATGCTCATAATCGCGAGCGCGGGTGCTATTTGGATCGTCTGTCGCATGTTGCGTTTTGATTTCATATGCGTCATGAATTCTTCCTTCCAGTAGCTGCTCCGCATTGCAGAGCGATGTGGTCTGCTGCGCACTCACGCTAACTGGCAGCGTGAGCGCATCGGACACGGTCGTAGACTAAAACGAATAGCGCAGCGCCAGTTGCAACTGCCGGGGACCACCGGTCGCAGTCGGCACTGTAGAATTTACGGTCGACGTGATCACCGCGGTTGTGCCCGGCGTGATGCCTGAGCCGCTTGCCCCGCCATACGCGGCAGAGGGATTGGTAAAGTTCGGATGATTCAAAATGTTGAATGCATCCGCGCGAAACTCAACCGAGTTGTGGTCGTTGATCTTGACGTGCTTGATCAGGCCGAAGTCCACATCCTGAAGACCGGGACCGCGAATGCTGTCGAAGCCCGCGGTTCCGTAGTTGTATACGTAGCCGCTCGCAGCGTTGCTGGTATAGTTTGTCGTGTTACCTGGGTCGTTCGAACGATAAGCGGCGGTATTAAACCAGTTCTGCGGCGTGTGCGTGCCCAAGCTTGTATTGCCATCGACTTTGGCTGTGGAGCTCACGCCTGCAACTGCGAATGCACGATCGCTGGCGCCGGTATAGGAAGCCAGCGAATCGGTGGTGCTTGTGTTTACCGGCCTGCCGCCCTGGAAGGTGACCACCGTCGAGGCTTGCCATCCGCCGAGCGCATAGTCGACAACCGGCGAACTCGAGTTCAGCCACCGCTGGCCGCGTCCAAAGGGGAGGTTGTACACACCGCTGGTGACGGAACGAAACTTCTGATCCCAGGCCGAGGGGCCGTAGTTTGAACGGAACTCGTCCGGGTTCTGCAAGCTGCTTACCTCGAGCGACTTGGCGTAAACGATGTACGACTGGAAAGTCAGGCCGCTTTCGAACCGGCGCTCGGCCCGGAGCAAGAGGCTGTTGTAGTTGGAATAGTAGCCGTCGCTGAGATAGGAGATCGAACTCCACTCCGAGCCGGTTCCGATGGCGTTGTAGGGGCGCAATGAATTCACAGAGACGCTTGCCGCTGGATTGACGAGCCTTGTTTGCAGCGTGGGAATGTTGACATTCTGTGAGCTCACATTATGAGAGGTGCGCGAGCCCTGATACGAGACCTCAACCAGTGCAGCTTTGCCGAACTCATGTTGAATGCCGAGGCTGTACTGGTCTGTGTAGAGAGCGCGGATGTGCGGGTTCTCAGTAGTGATCGAGATGCTGTTCACGGTTTGCGTTCCGGCAGTGCCGAATGCGGTGGCTCCCCATTGATAGGGGTTGGCGGTAATGCCTGTGGTCTTGGAAGGCGTGGGCCCGGTAAACGACTTGGATAGCAGGAAGGGCGCGCCAAGACCGTTTGCCGAGTTCCATGTCTGGATGGCCGGGATGCCATAGTAGGTGCCGAATCCGCCGCGAATCACGGTGTCTTCACGCCCATTGAGGCGATAGGCAAAGCCCCCGCGCGGGGCTACGTTGGAGTAGATCGCCGTGTAATTGTCGCGGTACGAAGGCTGCGTGCCAGTCTGCTGCAGCAGGCCCGTGCTGTCATTCAAGTCCAGCACCTGGCCCTGTCCCGTGACGATCTGGTTATTCACCGGGTCGAAGTGATTGATCAGGTTGTAGGCCTCGCGGACCGGCCCCAGGTACTCCCAGCGAACACCGTAGTTCAGAGTGAGCGACGGCTTGACCTTCCACTCATCCTGTGCGAACAAGGCGCCGCTGTGCTGGATTGGATACTGATTCTCGTTGCCGTTTCCATAGGTGTCGGAGTAGATGTCGCCAAGCAGGAAGTCGGCAAATTCATTCTGCACATTTCCTTTTCCGCCCGTGTATTGACCGTTGAAGGTGAAACTGCCGCGGCCTGTTGAGACAAAGAAGGAGTGTTTGAAGAAGTCGAGGATGTCGAAACCAACCTTGGCCGTGTGGTTGCCGCGCACAAAAGTCAGCCCGTCGGAAAGCTGAACTGTATTGTCGCCGCGCCACTGCGGATTGTTGGAGGCGCCAATCGAGCTCAGCCCGGCGATGCCGATGCTGGGCACGCCAAGATTCCCGAATGTCGCCGGTTCCATGTAGTTGCCGCCCTGCGGAAGACCAAGTGCACCTACCACGTTGCCCTGGGAGGCGTCCTGGTTGCCATAGCCGGCATCCATGCGGTTGAAGCCCACGCGCAGCTCATTGAAAAGCGTGGCGCTGAAGGTGTGCTGCTCGGTGATCGACGCGTGCTGATAAATGTGCGGCCCCTGCCCGCCGAATCCGGGCACCACCGAATTGGCCACCACCAGATCGCCAATGGTGCCTGCATCAAAACCATCCAGCAGCGTGTAGATTCCGTTGAGCGTGTCGCGATGACTCAGCACCTGATCGAGCCGGAACGTCCCTTGATTCTCGCTCTGCGTGTTGGGCTTGTGATTGGCAAACACGCCCACCGTGCCGGTCTGCGAAGATGCCTCGGGAAAGTATTTGAGTAAGAGCTGAGAGGCGTCGGAGATGCGATTCGCGGGAATCTCGTAAAATCCAGCCGCGTCTTGGGCGAAGGGCAGCCCCGTGGTTGGATCGATGATCTTGCTGGTGAACTGCGCATTCCCGTCGGAGCTGTACGTTCCGCCCTTCCACGCATCGAATGGAGTCTGGCCTGACACGGCCGGATCGGCGGAGAGCCGCGTTCCTTCGTACGTGGCAAAGAAGAATGTCTTGTCCTTGTGAATTGGCCCGCCAAACGAACCGCCAAAAATTTTTGCGGTTCCCGCGGGAGCTACAACGGGGCCGCCGGTGAAGTTGTATTGCGGGGCATTCCACTTTCCATCGCGATAGGATATGAACGATCCACCGTGAATGTCATTGGTGCCTGAGCGCGTGGTAAGAACCACCTGGCCGCCATTCCTGCGCCCGAACTCTGCTGGCGCTTCGCCGGTAATGATCTTGAATTCCTGGATAGCATCGAGAGACGGCCGCACCGTTGGCTGGCCGGTTGTCCAGTCGTTGTCGTCCGAGCCGTCCAACAGATAATTGTTGTTCGCCGAGGTGATGCCGGCTACAACAAAGCCGCCACGATTGGCAAGGCTATCGCCCGAGGTGGTGGGGCTTACGTTGGGATCGAGCTGCGCCTCCTGCCAGAAGTTGCGGCTGTTGCTGGGCAGTTCTTCCAGCTTCTCACTGTCGATCACTGAGCCGTTGACGGAGTCCTCCGTCTGCAGCAGAATGGCCGTCGAGTTCACCTCAATCTGTTGCGCCACGGCACCGATCTTCATCGTCGCATCCACGCGCGCTTCCTGGTCGACATTGAGAACGATGTCGGTAAATTTGCTCGGCTCAAATCCCCTCGCGATTACGGTAACCGTGTAAGCGGCGGGAGGCAGCTGCAACACAACGTAGTTGCCCGTGCTGTTGCTGGTGGTCGCGTGCTTCACTCCGGTGCCATTGTTCTGGACCACGACCTCGGCGCCGGTAACGACCGCACCTGCGCCATCGCGCACTGTTCCGCGCAGCGTAGCTGAAATATTCTGCGACCAGCCCACCGATGCGATGGACAAGATGACCGCCAGAAGTGCTGCTGAAATTCGTCGATTCATGATGAAACTATCCTTTCGTGTTGGCACTCCTCAAAGAGGCGAGCAGTGTTGTGTGATGTCTCGATAACCGCTGGCATCCGGCTCATCTTCAGCAGGCCGGATTGCGCAGTCACCGGAGCCTCGTTCAGGCTCAAACCTCCGGGGATGGGACTGGCGGCAGTCAACAGACGCGATCTGCCGCACGACCGCAACACGAGGGACATCGCATCTCACGAAAGCGAAGATTCAGGCTGGAGTGGCGAGTCCAGCCGGCTGGGGAAGGTGTCTTCATTTCGGCTTGTTCTCCAGCGGAATTGCGGACGCCTGCGCGCTCGCGGCTGTTGGGACAGGCGCAGAGGGCGATTTCGCGCCCTGCACGTTTGCCGGCGTTGCGTTTTTTGCAACCACGGCCGGCTTGTCTTCCTTGGTGGGGACCACGCACTCGTTCGAACGGCAGTTGTGCGAGTTGATCGACCCTAGCCGCTCCAGAAGCGCGACCGTTTCCGGATGAACAACGGCGTGCTCGAAGAGACCATTGGCAAGGTCGGCAACCGTGTCGCCGTCCTTCGTCTTGGCGTGCACATCGGCGCCCTTGGCCGCCAGGTAGCCGATCAACTCGTTGTCTCCGCGGAAGGCCGCGCCGTCCAGCGCCGAGTAGCCTTTCGCGTCCCTCGCATCCAGCACGGCGCCGCGCTCCAGGCAGAACTTGACTGCATCCAGCCGCGAGTAGGGCGCATTCTGGGTCCAGTACGCCGCCCAACCAACGCCCGCCGCGACCATCAACGGTGTGTCTCCGCTCTTGGTTACGAGGTTTGGATTGGCTCCGCGCTCCACCAGCAGCTTCATTGCTGCCAGATCGCCGGCCATCGCAGCGCGCAGAAAGGGCGTTGCGCCTTCCACGTCGAACCAGGTTTCATCATTCGCAAAAGACCGGAACCAGAGTTTCCTGCCAATGGCGGCGTTCGGATTCGCGTCATGCGCCAGCAATGCGGATGCGAGATCGAGATAGGCAGTATGCTCATGGGCGACGATCGGCTGCGCATACCATGTGTGCGGCGCCCACTGCACATCGATCAACGCATACAGCGCGGTTGCGCCGTCGGTCGTGGCAAGCTTGGGATCGGCGCCGCGCTCGAGCAGACGCCCGGCCAGATCGTAGTGCCCGCTGATGACGGCAAGCATCAATGGCGTTGCGTGGTCTGTATCGCTCGTCTGATTCACGTCGCCGCCGGCATCCAGAAATGCGTTGACTGCATCGATCTGCCCGTCGCGCGCCGCAACCAGCAGCGCACTCAAGCCGCCGAACTGTGTCGCGCCAAACACACGCTTCCTGCGGTCGGCAGCAGTGAATCCATACGCATCCTTCACTTTATCGTCGGATTTTGGAGCGGAACTCTTCCCTTCCTCCGCCTGCGCACTCTCCGGCTCGCCTGGCTTGGCCGGCTTGTTGTCAGTCGTGTTCGAGGGCGTGGGGCGCGACCCTTCGGTTGAAACCGGCGCATCGGGCTTCGCGCCTGGCTTGGCGTTCTTCTTGTCGTCCAGCAGCTCGCCATCCGGACCTACGGTCACGCGCTCGAGCTTGCTCACGGGGGTCTTAATCTTTGCGTCCGCGCCTTTGCTCAACAGCAGACGAACCACATCGGCACGATCATGAGATGCGGCAAAGAAGAGCGCTGTCTCACCATTCGCTTTCTCAATGGCATTCACATTGGCGCCATGGGCAAGCAGCGTTGCCACGGCTGCCGTGCTTCCAGAGGCGGAGGCAATCATCAGCGGCGTGGTGCCGGACTCGTTGAGCGCGTCAACCTGCGCGCCAGCTTTCAGCAGCGCATCGATCAGAGCGGCGTCTCCGGTCTCTGCCGCCATGTGCAGCGGGGTCAACTCCCGCAGGCGCGTGTGCGCGTCGGCCTTGGCTCCCGCGCCGATCAGCAGTTTGGTCAATGCCAGGTCATCGTTGTATGCGGCCCAATGCAGTGCCGTGGTGCCGTCGCCTTGTGCGCCATCGGCGGCAACATGTTTCTTCACCAGAGCCGCGGCTGTTTGCAGATCGTCCTCTGCGGCGGCGCGCACCAGTTCCAGCTTCAATCTGTTGCTTGCGTCTGCCGTGCCGCCTGTCGAATGCGAAGTGGCTGCAGTTCGAGGCACGTCCGTGGCCGGCGTCTCAAGAGACGACGCTGAAGCCGTTGCCAGGGCAGCGAAGATCGAGCATGCCATCGCGAGTTGTTTCCGATTGATCATCACCGTTTCCCTCCTTGCACTTTCGTTGCGCACCTCAGATTGCAAGTTCGCCGGTGCTGTCGCCGAGTGCCGGCAGATCCACGCCCAGCCTCCGCAACAGCGTGAGATAGGCATTCGCCGTGGGCGTTCCTTCGGCTGTCTTCAGGTGAAGATTGCCTTTGAAGGCCCCATTGCCGTGCCCCGCCAGCAGCAGCGGAACGCGCTTGTGGTTGTGCACGTTGGAGTCGCCCATAGGACTGCCGTAAAGCACCACCGTGTGGTCCAGCAGGTTTCCGTCACCATTCGGCGTCGCTTGCAGCTTGTCAAGAAAATAGGCAAGCAGCGAGACGTGATAGCGATTGATCTTGGCGTAATCGGCAATCTTCGCGGGGCTCTCGCCGTGGTGCGATGCCGAGTGGAAGGGCGTCGTGACTCCGGCAAGAGGAAACACGCGCTGGCTCACATCGCGGCTCAGCTTGAATGCGGAGACGCGTGTGACGTCGGTCATAAAGGCAAGCACCTGCAGGTCGAACATCAGCTTCACGTGTTCGTCATAGGACTCCGGAATGCCCAGCGGCGCGGTGGGCAGCGATGCTTGTCCCGACTGCGTGTTGTAGCGTTCCACATTCTGGATGCGCCGTTCAAGCTCGCGAACGTCGGTCAGGTATTGGTCCAGGCGTGCCTTGTCCGCGGATGCAAGATTGGATTGCAGGCGCGCAATATCTCCCACAATGCCATCGAGAATGCTGCGGTCCAGCATGCGCCGCGTCAGCCGCTCTTCAGCCGTGGCTCCATCGCCAAACAGGCGCTCAAAGGCGATGCGCGGGTCGCGTGTCATCGGCAGCGGCTCCGTGGGAGACGCCCAGCTAATCGTGTCCGAGTACACGCACGCATAGCCGTAGGCGCAGGCCCCGGTTGAATCTACATCTTCAATGCAGAGCTGCAATGAGGGCAGTGGGCTATCCTGGCCAATTTGCTTTGCATAGATCTGATCGATCGACGGGCCGGCGAGAATGTCGGAGCCTTCGGTCATCTTGGGGTGCGACGCAGTAAGGTAAGCGGCGCTGGAGCGAAAGTGATCGCCACCTTGTTCGTTGGCGGTGTAGGCGCCGGCTGCGTTCAGATCCGTGCCGGTGACAATGGTCAGGTAGTCGCGCAGCTTCGCGAGCGGCTCAAGGGTCTGCGTGAACTCGAAGTCCGCGCCTTCCTTGCTCGGCGACCAGTAGTGCTTGCCCGTACCATCCGTGGTGCTGCCGGCGGCGCCGTGGACAATCTCCAGGCACGCCAGCCGCGTGCTGCTCGTGGCGGCCGAAACGCGGGAAGAAGCGAAGGCGGGCGTCATGGCTTCAAGCAGTGGAAGCGCAAGGGCCGTTCCCATTCCCTGCAAGATAGCGCGGCGCGAGAGATGCTTTCTGGGGACGAACAAGGAATGGCCTCCTGCCGTGGCTCAACTCGAAGCACACCGGCTATGAAAACTTTGCGTCGCAAGGGAAGAGAATCGATCGGGAGCAGGTTGAGAGCGGAGAAGATGTTCCAGCGCGCTTCACAATGCGTGAATTGCTTTGCGATTGCCGATCAACCCCAAAGGACTCAGGCGCGATCAACAACAACAGGCATGTGATGGAGCGGCAGCGCCGGACGCCGGCAAGCTGACGAAATGAAGGGAACGAATCATCGTGAGCCCCCGGATGCCTGCACAGGGCTGGACTTGAGCAGCGTGTCCAAGCGGCCCGAGCCGCCGGCGCTCGCCTTCAACGCAGCTTTGGCAGGCTGCGCATTACGCGGCGTGCCGGGCGTTTCAGGAACGCTTCGCTCGGTGAACGCGGGGCTCTCGACAATGCCCAGCACGTACTCAGAGAAGCGGTCGTCCCTGCTCTCTGCGCGGGCAACAATGGCGCGCACTTCCGGCAGGTCACGGTAATCCGGAATGCGGCCAAGGCCGTATGCGAAGAGGTTTTCTGCAAACGTGCGCAGGAATGCTTCCTTGTGCTTCAAGACGCCATTGCGCAGGTCCACGGGGCTGTTGAGTGGTGTGCCGTCAAAGAGTCTTCCCGACGTGTCGATCTTGACTCCATCGTCGGTGTTGCGCCATGCGCCGGTGGGATCGTAATTCTCCAAAGAGAATCCGATCGGGTCCATGAGCTTGTGGCAACTGGCGCAGGCGGGATTCTTGCGATGTTCTTCCATGCGCTGGCGCACGCTGCGAGGTCCGATCTCCTCTCCCGCTTCAACAAGCGCGGGGACGTCGGGCGGCGGCGGCGGCGGCGCACTGCCGAGCAGCACCTGCATCACCCACTTGCCGCGCGTCACGGGCGAGGTGCGGTTGGCCGTGGAAGTGAGTGTCAGAACGCTCGCCTGGCCAAGCAGGCCGCGGCGATTGTCGTCCGTGATTGCCACCCGGCGGAAGCGGTTGCCAAGCACATTGGGAATGCCGTAATGGCCGGCCAGACGCTCATCCACGAAGGTGTAATTGGCCGAGAGCAGCGTGAGCACGTCGCGGTCGTTGCGGGCCACATCGTCAAACAGAAGCTCGGTTTCGCGCTCCATCGACTGGGCTAGATTTCGATCGAAGTTGGGAAACTGGTATGGATCGGGCAACACATCGTTGAGATTCTTCAGGTTCAACCATTGCACGGCGAAGTTTGTGGAGAGCGTTTCGGAGCGCCGATCCAGCAACATGCGCTTTACTTCCCGCTCCAATACCGGCTTCTGACGCAGTGTGCCGGCGGCCGCCGCGTGCAGCAGTTGCTCGTCTGGCGGCCCACTCCACAAAAAGTAGGAGAGCCGGGACGCCAGTTCCAAATCTCCGATGCGGTAGTTTGTTCCGGGCCTTGCATGCGCCGGGACCGCTTCGAAGCGAAAGATGAACTGCGGATTGGCCAGGATCGACTCCAGCGCCGCGCGGATGCCCTCATCGAAACTGGCGCCAGCGGAACGGCGCTGGCGATAGTAGCGCAAAGCCTCGTCCACATCCGTGGTTGCAGCGGGTTTGCGGTAGGCGCGCCGCACGAGATCGGCAATAATGGACCGCGCGGCGGCCGGCTCGTCCGCTCGATGCGCGGGGTACACGATGAACACTTTGTCGCGGCTCGCCGTCTCCGAAACTCCAGTTACATGAGTGGGCCCGACAATCGTCAGTCCACGCAGATGAGGCAGCGTCGTAAGACCAGGAAGGTTGGCCACGTTGACGTCCAACAGGCTCTGCTCGTAGGGCTCAACCTCATCCAGCACCGGCCCATCGAAGTGCTTGATGAACGCAGCCGAAACCAGCCGCTGGCCCGCCTTGATATGGACCGGCGGGGTGCGCACATCGTCTGTATCCTTGTACTTGGGATTCACATCGACCACTGCCACCGGTTCGCCGTTGACCGCGATTTCCAGCTGTTGTCCCTTGGCCTGGTTCTGCCCAAACAGGTAGCCCTGCTGGTGGGTATAAAAGGCGATCTTGAAAACATAGTCTCCGTCGGCCTGAAAATTCTGCTCGAGGGCCACACCGCCGCGGGTGCCGAACGGCGCACCATCGATGGGACGCGTCTGTGAAATTACGCGGGGAATCATGTGCGTAGCCATCACCGCCCCGGCCTGCGGATCGCCAATGGCCGCGCGGCTGAGCTTTCCTGCCGCGGAGACGTAGGCCTCAAGCAGCGCCGGCGAAACCGTAAGCACGTCGGCCATGTTGTTAAAGCCGTGGCTCATGTCATCGGCGGGTAACAGATCGGCCGCATCCACGTCCAGATCGAGCAGCGCCTTCACCGAATTGGCATACTCCACGCGATTCAGCCTGTGCAGCGGCGTGAAGCCCGCGTACGGATGAGCTGCAGCCACTCGATCCAGGCCCGTTTCAAGGCTTGCTGCCAGCGCATTCAGTTCCGTGTCAGTAGGGCGCTGCCGACCCGGAGGTGGCATCATCCCCGCGCGCAGCTTGCGGACGATCTTCTCCGCCTCCTCCGCTTTTTTCTCTGGATGCGCCAGGTCAAAGCTCTCCAGCGACAGTCCGCTGCGGTGCATCGCATCGCTGTGGCACGCCACGCAGTAGTTGTCCACCAGCGTCCGCGCGTTCAACGGCTTGGCCGCAATGGCGGGCGCTTGCGCCGCAGCGACCGACGCCGCGGCGAGCGCAAGGGTCAAGGCGGCGGAGCGCAGAGATTCAGCTTTAGAGTTTTTCTTCTTGCCGTACAATTTCTGCCCCTCATGATCCGGCTCGCCTGCGCGAGCCAGTCGAAGCAATCGGGCTGCTCAGTGTGACGCGCGTTGCTTGCAAGCAATGCACTGATGTCCCACGGCAAATCCCAAATGGACTTAATCGATGCTTATAGAAGTTGGAAGGAGAAGACTGGGAGAGAGGCTAACAACAACGCCGGACAACAGCGCTCGCAACAACCGAGGCGTCATCGACGGCACGAAATGTGATTGGCATCACCATTCTGCTCTCTCCATTCAAGAGTTACCATTGGCCTTCGCAAATGTCAAGCAGGCGCAGCCTCCCGACGATGGAGACGAACCGACGCACTGTCAGGGGTGCATCTGCCAACTGAAGATCTCATGCGCCACCACGCCGGTGAGGCCGGCAGACCCATCCGAGCCAGCCGGCACAGAAGTTGGCGGTGGCCCAACTTTGCATCGGAAAGCGAGCCTGGGATGGGCACTGCTGTTTCCGGCCAAGGTAAGAGAGGCAAGGGAGGGGCCACTCGCCTGATGCTCCTATTGATCGAAAGCAGGACCCATTTCCATTGAGTGGACGGATGCATCCGAAACGCCAGCGCCGACCGATCGAACCCTCATTTCTTCGATTTACGTCCGTTGTAAGCTCCTGCACAGGACCCTTGGGCTGATATATGCTATCTCTATTCCGTGCTTTTCCGACGCCATGAGCATCCGGTGACCATCAATGGATCAACCATCAACTCTTAAGGACCTCTTCATGGGGCCGAGCAGGCAACCTTGAAGGACCAGGATGCCGACGAAAGACGAATCGCCGACCTTTCGATTGGCTTCGGGCAGGCTATGCGCCCGCAAATCGAAGGGATCTCCGCGGAAAAATCCTTCGATTCGAGGGAGTCCTTTGATGACTTGTCACCCGAAGATCTCCGGCGGATGGCGCATGATCTACATAGACAAAAGACCGCGCTGGAAATGCAAAACGCCGAGTTGCTCCGGAAGTCGAACGAAGCAGAGAATTGGCCCGACGAACGGACCATTCGGCAACTGTTCCAAGACTATCTGCGGATGTATTCATCCCGCGATGACCTGCTCACAGCTCAATTCAGCGAGGACTTTTCCGGCTTTACCGGTGGCGGGGACTTCCTGGTCAAAAACAGGGAAGAATGGATCACGATTACACGTCAGGATTTCGCACAGATCAAAGAGCCGATCCGCATCGAACTCAAGAACCTGGCGATCCAGCTACTCGCTGGTACAATCGCCGTCGCGACGGGCTTCTTTAACATTCACCTGCCCATCAAAGACCACATCCTTTCACGCGAGACGGCCCGCCTGGTGCTCATCTTCCGGAAAGAACCTGCTGGATGGAAAATCTCCCACAGCAGTATTTCGATTCCTTACCACTTGGTGAGCGCCGGCGAAATCTACCCATTGAAAGAGTTAACCGATCGCAATGAGTCCCTGAGTAGACTGGTCGATGAACGGACAAACCAGCTCTCGTCAATCAACGCAAAACTGGAAGAGGTAAACAAAGAACTTGAGAGAGAGATTGCACAGCACAAGGTTGTCGCCGAGGCGCTGCGGAAAAGCGAGGGAGTCTATCGATCGATCCTTCAAGCCTCCCCCGACAACATCACGATCACGGATCGCGAGGGCCGGATCCTTCTCGTATCTCCAGTTTCCCTGTCGATGTTCCGCGCTGAAGGGCAGGAAGACTTTCTGGGGCATATGCTTCTCGATTTCATAGTCCCAGAAGATCGGGCGCGAGCATTGTCCCAAATAGCCCTCAAGCGTCAAGGCACAGTAACAGGTCCGAGTGAATATAGTGGGCTGCGCGTTGATGGAAGCATCTTCGACATAGCGGTAAACAGTGAGTTCATCCGGGACACAGAAGGATCGCCCACCGGAATGGTCGTCATCTCCCGTGACATTACCGGCCGCAAGCATGCAGAAGGGGAGCGGGAAGAACTCAAGCGCCGCCTCGCGGAGCATACAGCCGAGCTCGAACGACTGAATGAGCTTTTGCGGGAGCAGGCGTTCGAGGACTCTTTGACGGGGCTCGCGAATCGCCGGCATTTTGCTTCTGCGCTGGATAGCGAGATTAGTCGTGCCCGTCGCCACAACGGCGAGTTGTCGCTCCTGATTGCCGACGTGGACTTCTTCAAAAGCTACAACGACACCTTAGGACACCAGCGAGGGGACGAGTGTTTGCAGCGAGTGGCGCAGGTGCTGAAGACAACGTTCCGGCGCCCGGGCGAACTTCCGGCCCGATACGGCGGAGAGGAGTTCGCCGTCATTCTCCCGGACTGCGGACCAGATTCTGGAGAGACGCAGGCCGAACGGTTGCGGAGCGCGATGGAGACGGCCGGGGTCGTCCACCCCTCGTCTGCGGTGGCGCCATGGATCACGTTGAGCATAGGAATTGCGAGCGGGCGTGTGCAGGCCGACATCACCCCAGAAGTCCTGATACAGGCGGCGGACAACGCACTTTATCGGTCGAAAGCCGAGGGTAGAAATCGTGTAACTGCCGTTAGGGTAGGAAACCAGGGACAAATTGCCGGCTCCCCGCCGGAGACTTTTACCTGAGAAGGAAATGCGCTGCCAAAACCCGAGTACTCAGTCGTCCCGACAATCTGAACCCGAGTCAACGCGCGGCAGAAACGATGCATTCAATCCGTGCAGTTGTTCGGAAATTCGGAATCGCTGCATATCGAGATCCCCGTACCGCTCGATTTGGAACGGGAATTTCACTGAATAGTGCCTGCATGTCCCGGATGTTCTGTGCTGTTCAGGGCGGCCTTTTCTTGAAGAAAAAGCCACTCGGCAGTCGCGCTTTCGGTGTACAGCAATTGGAGAACGGCTAGAACCGGATCGGCCAGCGAAGCGAGCGCAAGGATCAGGCGCACTGGGTCCGTGACCACTTGGTTTTGTACCAGCTCCGTGCCCAATCCTTTCGCCTTTTTCTGGCGAAAGGGTGGGCGACCACGAACCATAAGTGCGAATTCACACGGTCAGCGCACTAGCTGTGGGATAGTCTTGTGATCGCGGCTGCGACCGAATTCTTCATTGTGCCTGGACCGTTCTTCAGTTCCTGTTGCAGCAGGCGATATTTTTCCAGGGACTCCGGTCTTTTGCCAGAGACCTCCAGTAGGTTCGCCTCGATGAATTCGTGGACGATGCCCCGGATCTGAGAGTCCTCCGGCTGGTCGTCGAGCCAAAGATAGGTCTTCCAGGCTTCATCCGGAGGGACGGCGGAGAGGGATTCCACGAGATCCCCATGATCTGTGACGATGGGATCGAAGCAGAAGCTTAGAATGCGAGTCTTGTGCTCTTCATCGAGGGACTCCCCGGACTTGCGCATGTCGTTTGCGGCTTTGACGAGTTCGGCTCTAGCCCCTTTCTCATCGAGATAGATGAGACCGCCGAGTTGCAGCTTTCGAACGAAGGGACGCACCCTGCCGGTTGAGACAGCAATGTCGATATGCTGAATCGCTTCTGTGAAGCTTCCTCCGTTCCGCAGCATCCAGTTGCCCAGCATTCCGTTCGCGTAGACATTCGATGGATCCGAAGACAGTGCGGAGCGAAGGTCCTGCTCGGCGACAGTGCCGAACTCTCTCTCGGCGATCTGGTGGTTGAGCCAATGGGCCCAACCAATGTGGGCCTGTACGTCCGCTGCCTGCGATCCCTTGCTGCGATTCAGGGCGGAGTCGAGGATCGCCAAGATCTGGTCCAATGCCGGCGCGGCGAGTTCGGCTGCGTTCTGATCGGCCCGGGCGGGAGCATGAAAGTCCTCAACCCACAGCATGGTTGTGCTCAACTGCCGGTCGAGGGCGGGACGATAAAGAGGGTCCGTTTTGAGGATGTCTCCGTAGGTTTGGATTGAGGCCTGATACTCTCCTTGCTTTGCTTGAGCTTGCGCCAGCTCCATCTTCGCCTGCAGTTCGGTCTGCTGCTGGTGATGGTTTAACAACCAGGTAATGCCCCCGGCAATACTGGCGAACAATCCAATCAGCGCGGTTATGCCGCCGACCCAGCTCATGACGAACGGCCAAGCACGCTTGGCGCCCATCTCTGCCTTTTGAATCTCTTCTTCCATCGAATGCCTCGAGGCTTTCAGGTTCGCGGACTTCAGCACGTGTCGCGCTTTCGCGTCACGTCCCTATGTCTTTGTGCATGGAGCTTAACGCGGGTCCACGAGCCCCATTGCGATCATTCCCAAAGCAGTGATGCTGGGCAGGAAAAAATAATCCCCGCCACGCAGTTCTACAAAGTCAGGAAGATTGCTGCAGACGAAGGGAGGGTTCGTGGGGCTTCGATCGCCTTGCGCGACAAACCTGCCGCGGCCTCCGTGATTGCCCATCAGGACATCTTTGTCATTGCCGAGATGCGCATCGTTGCCGTATTGAACCCATTGCTGCTGCACGAATTCAAACTGCCGGGAGAGGCTCGCATTCAGAGCCATGAAGATGACGCCGCGCTCCTCGGCGTCGGAGACCGGCTCGTCTTCGGGAGTGAAGCGTCCATAGGGGAGGCCGCGACGGGTAATGCGGCGACGGTTGATCAGCTGGCCATTGAAGCCGAAGGCGTCGCGGGGATGAACGCGGCGAACGTGCGCTCCCATGGGGCAGCGCGTGCCCGCGGCATCCGCAGCGTAAGTGAAATTGGTGCTGCGATTCGGATCCTGGGCGATGGATGAGTCGGGATTGTCGGGGGAAAGCTCGATCGGGGTTCCGTCTCGCCAGCGGCCAATGAACTTGGCGGCAAGTTTTTCTTTGCCGCCTGCGTAGGCCGCTGCTTGCCTCTCCAGAAAGTCGCGAAATGTGGCGAGATTCTGGTGCAACTTGCGATAGACCATAAAGGTGCCATTGCTGGCGAGAAGGTGCGGCACGGGGGCCACCGGCAGTTCACCTGCTTCGTCCGCGTAGCCCAGCAGCAGCTCTCCGGTGGCGAGCGGCGCCCAGGTTCCGTCGGGCAGCAGTTTGCCTTGTCCGGGCTGAGAACTGCGTTCAACGCCAAGGAAATCGGGATTGCCGAAGCCGTCGGTATAGCCAAAGTGTTCTTTCGTTGTCGGCTTGCTGTTGATGACCTCGGCGGCGGCATCCTGAGAGCCGAGGACGGTTGCGCCGCCCGTCTCCTCGATTGCTGAAAGGATGACCGAGCATCGGGCATCCAGCGCCTCGGTTGTGAGACCGTTGATGCCGAGCCATGCGTGGACGCCGTCTTCGCACCAGACCTCGTCCCAATGTACAGGGGAGTTCACGCCGAGGTCTCCGAGGATTTCGGCACGATGCTTCATGCCTTGCTGAAACTCGACGGGAAAACTCAGCAGCGTCGCATCCGGCAGGTCAAGATGCGCAAGGCCGCGGTGGGTAAATGCGATGTTCACGGTGCTCTGGGGCTTAGCTCCGTCCCAGCGCTGGCCGGTGGTTACGTGGCTGAGCAGGCGAGCGAGCAGGCTGCGCGCCCGCGCTGCGCTCTCAAAACGGAGAAAGAGAAAACGGGCTACCGGCAGGTTATAGCCGCGCAGAACAAACCCCTGAATATCGGTCTCGTTGAGCTTACTCATTTCGACCGCCAGTCTTGATGTCGCGGTGAGGGCCCATTGAACCTGCCTTGGGAAGCGGCTGCGCTTTGAGATGAGCCGCGAACCGAATGAATTCGCGCTGCAGCGTGGCCGCATCCGCGCCCTGGTGCGATGCGATGAATTCGGCGACAGCAGACTGAGTCTGCAGCGCGCGCAGAGTCTCGGGAACGGACTTGTCGTTGACAGCCGCGAAGTAGAAAGTGGTGTCGAGCTGGCAGGCCTTCATGTATCCGATGAATGCCAGCCGGTTGGCTGCGCCGGGATAGCCGACACAGTGTTTCCAGATGGCGTCGAGGTGGTCGGGTATGCTGTCGGCAAGGCCGTGGAGGTAGGCGTCCAGATCGCCGTCGCAGTTCGACTCAAAGATCAGGTACTTCGACTTGAGATGCTCCTCACAGGCGGGCATGCCAACGTAGATCACGTCGTCCATGACCACCAGCCGGGCCAGATGTGTGCCCGGAGCGAGCGCGAAAGGACTTTCTTCCCGGGTGGACAGTTTGGCCAGATAGTTACGGATCTGCAGGTCGTGAGAGGGCGTCGCCTTCTCATCGTCGATGATAGGAGAGAGGATAGTCAGTCCGTAAACGCTACCGTTCTGGTTGGGCATGGATGTCCTCTCTATCCTGCGACTGGAGCTTCCCCGGCTTCGCCGAGGTGGGACTGCACCTCAAGCACAAAGCCGAGGTAGGCATCTGCAAACTGCTGGGGGCCGCACTGCTCGGCCACGAGTTCCAGGTGATCCAGTGAGGATTGCACAATGTGTGCTGACTTGATGTCGTTGGCTGTCGCGTGGGGATACGCGGTGAAGTAGTAGTCCGTGTCAAACTGGACCCGGGCGATGTATTCCTTGAACAGGGTCACCGGCACCGAGCCGGGGAACTTCTCGCTCCAGCGCCAGACCAGATTCAAGCCCTTGCTCAGGACCGCGGAGAAGGCATCGATGTATTGATTCCAGGTGCCGTTGAAGTTCGAGAAGAACAGTAGATAGTCGTATTTGAGGTCTTCCCTCACCTGGCTATTGCCCAGGAATGGGAATCCTTTGCGCGGCACAATCACCCATCGTGCGAATTCGATGAATGACAGGTCGATCAGGTCTTTCTGCAACGGCTTGATATGGCCGAGCAAGAAGAAAATGCAGCGCAGAATCCAGGTCTTCCACGGCTTCATGGGAGTAATGGCATTCATCGCGTAGACCTTGCCGTTGATGTTGCTCATTCGACCTCTGAAGGGAAGAGAGACTCCGGCTCGCCACATTTCCTCCTGCATCCCCTGCTTGAGGGGATGCTGAAGCGAAACAGAAGCGAGCCAGCAAATTATGCCACAAAAGGCGCCGGTTGGGCACAAAACGTCATGCACACCAGCTTCGATTCATTTTTCGCGCTCCTGTCAAGGTGCCGTTCGACCTTTAAGGAGGTGAGAGTTATTCCTCGCTGGGCGAGCGGATGGACGGAGTCCTGTAGCCCTCACGGGCAAGGTGGGCTCCCATTTGCGTGTACATTGCCTCATCGTGTGGCTGCCAGGTAGCGAGGCCGTCCACATAGCGGTTGTACATGCAGAAGGCGGCGGCGATCAGCACCGTGTCGTGAATCTCCATATCCGTGGCTCCAACCTCGCGCGCGGCATCGACGGCGGAGCGAGTGACACTCTTCCCTCCGCGCTGCACCTGGCCGGCGATGACCAGCAGCCGCTTCAACTTCTCCGAAATGGGTGCTTGCTGAAAGTCGGCATGAACCTGCCTGACCGTCTCGCCGCCGCCCAAGTGACATGCCGCAGCTGCACCGTGGCTGGTCTGGCAGAAGTAGCATTCATTCAGCGATGAGACATAGGTCGCGATCAACTCGCGCTCGCCCGGTGAAAGGCTGCAGGGTTCATGCAGCAGAATATGGGCAAGCTCGCGCATGGGCATGGCCGTCTCGGGGCGAAATTGAAATGCGGAGCTGATTCCCGGCAACTCTTCTGACAGCGAAATATGCGGCATCTTGTATCTCCCGATTGTGTGCGATTCCGAGTTATGCGGAGCTATCCTGGGGCAGGTACTCTTTGCTCATGGTCACATAGCCTTCTTTCGCGGTCTTTCGTCCGCGCTGCCGGTAGAGTTCCTCGTCCTTTGGCTGCCATGTATCCAATCCATCCACATAACGGTTGTACATGCAGAACGCGGCGGCGATCAGGATCGTGTCGTGAATCTCTGTGTCGGTCGCTCCCTGCTGCCGAGCCGCTTCAACATCTGCAGCGGTAACATGTTTACCGCCTTGTTGCACCTTGCCGGCAATGGCCAGCAGCGCCTTGAGCTTTTCTGAAATATCCGCGGTCCCAAAGTCGGCCTTCACACAGCGGACCAGTTCTTCATCTCCTTCCAAATGCGCCGCGGCAATGGCGCCGTGAACAGTCTGGCAAAAGTAACAATCGTTTTGCGACGAGACATAGGTCGCGATCAGTTCACGCTCCCCTGGAGTCAGGGAGTTGGGCGCATGAAGAAGGATCTCGGCCAGCTCATTGAGCGGCTTGGCGGTTTCCGGGCGAAAGGCCATGGCTGCTCGAATGCCTTGCAGTCCATCGGGAAGACGTATGTGTGCCATGTGTTGAATCAGCTCCCTTCATTGGGTAGGGGCGCCGCGATCTGGCGGGCAGTCAGGAATTGGTGGAGGGGCAATCCACAGAGAACGATGCCAACGCCAATCAGGGCTGGCAAGGGGTTGTGCAGCAGAATCAGAAGGCCAACGACTCCGCAGAGGGCAATAAAGACGAGCGGCGCGGCAGGAAACCACCAGCCCCGAACCGGATCGGACATGCGAAACAGCGTGGATGCGGCAAGCGCCAGAAACAGCACCGCAGAGAAGATGATGTAGGCTAGGACGCGATCGAACGCTCCCAGGAAAAGCACAGCCAGCGACAGACATGTCTGCAGCAGGATCGCATTGGTGGGTGTGCCGAAACGCGGATGCAGTGTTGCAAACGAAGGGAAGAAGGCGCCTGTCCTGGCCATGGCATATGTCACTCGCGGCGAGGCCATGGTGAGCGCGGCGATACCGCCAAAGACGCACACCAGCACGCAGACCGAAAGCAGCTTCGCTCCCGCCGCGCCAAAAAGCACTTCGCCAAACTGCGCCACAAATGCAGTGTTTGAAGTAAGACGGTCAATGGGCAGAACCGCAAGGAACGCGGCGCTGATGAGCAGATAAATGAGCGTGACCAGAGTGACGCCGCAGAGAAACGCAAGCGGCAGTGTGCGCCTGGGATTGCGCACTTCACCGGCAATCTTGCTCGCCTCCCACCACCCGCCGAAACTGAAGAAGGCCGCAACAATGGCGCCGGCAATGGCGGGAATCAAGGCATCCGACCCAAGCCGCCGTTGGGCCAGCGGCATGAGATTGCTCAGGTGTGCATCCCCTGAGACAACGGTCCACCCCACCAGCGCGAACAGGATGAAGAGCTTGAGAATATTGACAAAGGCCATCAGGGAGCCGCTCAACCGCGTTCCCAGAAAGTTGACGATGCCGAAGATGCAAAGAATGCCCGCCGGGACGAGGGCCATCTCACGTGCATCGAGCGGAAGCAACTGCGCGACATAAGCTGAAGCTCCCACTGCCAAAGCCGCTGCCACGCCGGGATACATGACAATTGAACTCATCCAGCCATAAAGAAATGCAATGCGGTTTCCATAACCCGCGCGCAAGTAGACATATTCTCCGCCAGACTCTGGAAATCGGACCGCCAGTTCGGCGTAGCACAGGGCGCCGCACATGGCCATCAATGCCATTCCCATCCATACAGCGGCCAGCAGCAACGGCGAGCCGAGAGACTTTGCCATGGTGGCGGGAGTCAAGAATATCCCCAGAGCAATGGACTCGCCTACAACGATGGCTATCGCCGCGGTCAGGCCAAACTGCCTGCGCTGAATTGAAACAGGGGAGGACATAACGGACACTCTATCACCAATAGAACTCGGCATCGACAGGAATATCGGCCCAGTTAGGGTGGAGAAAAAAGTCATTCGAAGGATGGAGGACACAACGCCGAATCGCTTGTAGCATTCGATTCGGCCAAGCTTCCCCTTGCCCGGCCGCGATCGTCAATGTAACTCGGCACTTCACTTTAGACCGCCTCGGCGGTCCTTTCCGGAGCCCCTGTTCATGCGCAAACTCGCACCCTTACTCTGTCTGTTCCTGCTCCTGATCGCCAAGGCGGTTGAGTCCCAGATACCAACTTCAACACTTTCAGGCATCGTAAAGGACTCCCAGGGAGCCATCGTTCTGGGTGCGGAAGTGGTGGTCACCAGCACCGCTCAGGGCATCACGCGTGAGAGCGTTACGAACTCAGACGGATCCTATTCGATTCCGGATTTACTGCCGGGCGTGTATAGCGCAGAGGTCAGGTCGAAGGGCTTCGCAACTGCTCAGTATGCAGCTTTCGTCCTTGAAGCCGGCCGCACGTTTACACTCGATGCAACCTTGGCGCCGGCAGGCCAGCTGACTACAGTGAATGTAACGGCTGTCAATCAGACAGTGGATCTTGAGCAGTCGATGCTGCAGGGCCAGATCACGGAAAGCACCATCGAGAGCATACCCTTGAATGGCCGCAACTTCCTGGAACTTGCATACCTCATCCCCGGCAATCGTCCTGCACCGACATTCGATCCCACCAAGACCAACACCCTGGAGGTCAGCTCTGCAGGCGGGTTCGGCCGGGGTGGAAATATCACCATCGATGGCGGCGACAACAACGACGAAGTGGTGGGCGGAACACTATCGAATCTGCCGGAAGACTCGATAGGCGAATTTCAGATAGCGACGGCTCGCTTCACCGCGGAAGTAGGTCGATCGGGCAACAGTATCGTCAACATCCTTACGCGGTCTGGATCGAATGCGTATCACGGTTCGCTGTTCATGTTCGAGCGGAACCGCAACCTGCAAGCGCTCCCGGCAACATTCGACGCAGGACAGCCAAAGCCGCCCTTCGATCGCGAACAGTACGGAGGGTCCATGGGGGGACCGCTCCAAAGGGACAAGCTGTGGTGGTTTTCTTCTGCAGAATTCCGCGACCAGAACGCCGACATCCAGACCGGCACGCGCAACTTCACAACGGACACCATTGAGAACACCGCTGCCGCAACGCCGCTGCGCGACTTTCTGCTGTCCAATCGCGCCGACTACCACTTGAATGAAGCCAATAGCCTGAGCGGCCGCTTCAGTTTCAACCGCTCCACGGATACGGCTGAGGCCAGCGCATCTTCATCAACGCCTCTCAGTACGGCTGCCGAACGGCAGAACTCACTGAACCGCTTCAATTCCACTGAGGCTGCGTGGACCAGCGTCCTGAGTCCTCGCAGCACCAACCAGCTGTCGTATCACTTCGACAACTTCTACAACAACATTCCGCCATATCCGCAAGATACATCGCTGACCAATCCGGCCCTCAGCCTGACCAGTGAGCTCATCTTCCCCGATCTGGCGGATGGTGCGAACTTCAACCTGCCTCAGAGCACGTTTCTCAACCGTTCCCAAGTGCGGGACGGGCTAACCATGACATTTGGAAAGCATGCACTCAAGGTTGGCGGCGAGTTTCAACACTACACAGCCCACGGCATCATCAACCCGTTTGGGAATGGAACTGAGATCCTGGTCTCGGACTTTGGCTTTGCCGATCTGAACGGCGACGGGGCGATCAACGATCTGGATATTCCGGTTGCCGTGGCCATTCACAGTACCGCACCCGTAGTCCCCGTTCCCATCCCGCAGGTTGGAGATTCGTATACGGCTGCCTTCGCGCAGGACGATTGGCGCGTGCGCCCGAATCTCACCTTCAACCTGGGCCTGCGCTGGGAGTACGACTCGGATCTCACAGGCACCAGCAGCGACCACGATCCATGCCCCAACCTGACCAGCATCCCCACGCAGCCTTGCGTCTGGATGGCGAATGTGATCGACCTGAAGAAGAGTCCGGACAGCAAAGACTTTGGTCCGCGCGTGGGCTTTAATTGGGATCCCTACGGCCACGGAAGGACGGTGTTTCGCGGCGGCTATGGCATCTACTACGACCGGATCATTCTGGAGACGGGCGCTGAGGAGCGCGTGCAGAACGATCGTGCCCTCGCGGTCACGCAGTATGCCGGCTCGAGTTGCGTCAACCCCAACATTCCAGCTCCGCCCAGCCTCGGACTCTGCTTCGCGCCGGGATCGAGTTTTGCGCCCGGAACTGCGACGATCGCCAATGCCTTCAACGGCCCAAGTCAAGTCGGCGGCGTGGGCATCATCGCCATGGGCCCGGACTCGCACCACCCGCTCTATCAGCAGTTTTCATTTGGCTTCCAGCAGGAGGCCGGCAGCGACTGGCTAGCCAGTGCCGATTTTCTCCACGTATTCGGTGAGCGGGAGTTGATTGGAAACCTGCTGCGCACCACCAATTCAACTTCGCCGAACATCACCTGCCCCGGCAGCAACGTGCCCTGCACTATTACCGACCCCGTTACCGGCATTTCAGACAACATCACGCTGATCCAGTCCGGCGCCAAAAGCTGGTACGACGGGCTTCTCTTCAGCCTCGCTCATCGCCAGTCGAAGATCGGGAAAGTTGGCTACCAATACAATTTGAGCTATACGCTTTCAAAGACGCTCGACTACTCCGACGACGATCAGCTCACCAACAACAACGAAGATGAGCAGGTGAATCTTGCCGAGGGCACATCCGGCCTGCGCAGGGAAAAGGGTTACTCACTTACCGACGAGCATCAGCGATTGACCTTCTATGGAGAAGCACAGCTTCCGTTTGGATTCTCGCTCGCTCCCATCTACACCTACGGCTCGGGTGTTCCGGCCGATACGTTTTTGCCGAGCACAGCGGTCAATGGGGCCAGCGGTGCGCGCCTGCCGCTGCTGCCGCGCAACGCACTCGGACGCGAAATAAGCAACAGCAACCAGCTGAACGCGCTGATCGACAAGTGGAATGTGTTGCCCGCATGCCCCGGCGCGTATCCCTGCCAGGCCGGTGGGAAAATTGACAACGTTCCGTCGAACATCAATTTTTCAAGCCCCTTCAGTTCGCTCGATCTGCGGCTCCGCAAGAAGTTCTCGTTTGGCGAACACGTCTCTCTCAGCTTGATCGGTGAGGGGTTCAATCTGGTGAACCAGGTGAACATTCGCGGATCGAATACTGCCAACTTTGCCGGTCGCAACATCTCCATCGGCCCTTACCAGGCAAGCGCTCCTGTTCACGTACAGACAAACTTCTTCTCGCCCGTCAGCGTGGCAGGGGGATTCTTTGGTTCGGGCGGCGCGCGTGCCTTCCAGTTCGCGTCGCGCCTGGAGTTCTAGCAGGAGCCCTGCATGACGTTGCCAGAATACGAAAAGATCGCACAGGCGGCCCGGAACTCTGGGCCGCCTGTGCTCGCGAATATCCCTTTCATCGAGGAGAGCGCGGCCACCGGGGAGGTGGCCGCGTTATATGACCACTTTCGCGCTCACTTCGGGCGGCCCGATGTGCCCCCCATCCTGAAGTGTTTTGCCACGCATCCGCCGCTGCTGCGGCACATGATGGATCTCTCGGAGCATCTCATCTTTGCGGACGGCTCCCTGGGCCGGAAACACAAGGAGATGATTGCCACGCTTGTCTCCACCCGGAACGCATGCCCCTACTGCGCAGACAGTCACGCCTTCTTCCTGCGCATGCACGGTGGGAGTTCACAGGCGGTTGCTGCCATTCAAGCCGATGAACTGTGCTCGCCCGCATTCAGTGCGCGTGAGCAGGCGCTTCTCGGCTTTGTGCGCAAGGTGAACGCCAGCTCGCACCAGATTGCTCGCGAAGATGTCGAACCTCTCTTGCAAGCCGGCTGGAGTGAAGTGCAGATTGCCGAGGCCGTCCACGTGACAGCGATGTTCGCCGCATTCAACCGCGTGGCCAACGCATTTGGCCTCGCATCGCAGGGTCTGCTCGCACTTTTTGATGGAGACACAATAGACTCTTCAGACGAAGATACAAGCGCAGAAGGGACTGCCCGATGAGCACGGCAAATACCGCACCGTCCATGTTTCTTCCCGATGTGGAGAACAATCCGCAGCCGAGCCCCTATTTCGACCTGATCGCCGCCGCGAAATCGTCGGGCACGGAATACTGGCGAATCTGGAATCTGCTTGCGTTCCGGCCCAAGGCCGCTGATTTCTTGGCTCGCCTTTCGCACGAGATCATGTTTGAGGACGCATCCATCAGCGTCGCCCTGCGCGAACTGATTGCAGCCTACACTTCCTCGCTCAATCGCTGTGAGTTTTGCATGAAGGCCCACGCCGCGGTTGCCGCCCACCTTTACAGGGATGAGGCGCTGGTGTGGAGTGCAATTCGCGATCTGGAGGGGTCGGCCCTGCCCGAAAAGGACAAGGCAATTCTCCGTTTTGCGCGCAAGGTCACGCTTGAATCCGGATCGATCGACGAAGGCGATTTTGTCCCACTTCACGCAGCCGGATGGGACGATACGGCGATCTTCTATGCCATCGCCGCCTGCTCTCTGTTCAATTTCTATAACCGATTTGTATCCGCGAATGGAGTGAAGCCAGTTTCCGATCAGGCCTTTCGCCGCCTGGCCGCGCGCATGGCGGAGAAAGGCTACGTGCGCGAATGAGTGTTGCCTATTGCATGTTCGGTGTTTATTGGCGTCGCATTGCCGTATCCGCACTTTGCTTGCTGTTGCTTGCGTTCGCCTTTGGCGTCTGCGATGCACAGCAGCAGCCTGCGACGGAAGCAGCCAAGCATGCGTTCATTCGCGTTACCCTGGACTCTTCGTTTCCAGGCCCGGTCTCAGGACGACTGCTGCTCTTCGTCGCGCCTCCTTCCGGCGACGCGTCTGTCGTCGATATCAACATGATGTCGCCGCAGGCAGTCTACGTGGCCGCGAAGGAAGTGCCGCGCCTTGCGCCCGGGGAGTCAGTCGATATCGATGCGGATGGCCAAGTATTTCCGCGCCCGCTTTCCCAGGCTGCTCCAGGGAGTTACCGCGCCCAGGCTGTGCTCGATGTGCACCATAGTTATAACTACGATGGCCGCGCTCCCGGCGATCTTGTCAGTGCTGCCACGCCCATCGAACTTCCATTCTCCTCTTCTCCAACCCTCGCTCTCTTATCGGTGGTTCCCGAGCCGCCTGATCCCCTTGCGCAGCGGCCAGAGGTGATCTCGGCCCTCAAGCCGCTCGATTTCGTGAGCCCTGTGTTGACGCGATTCTGGGGGCGCGACATTCATATGCGCGGATGGATCCTGCTGCCTCCCGGCTATCAGACTCACCCCAACGACAGATACCCCACGGTGTATTTTACCCACGGGTTCGGCGGAACCCTGCAAGGGCTGCGTGCACGCTATGCGCCGGTTTTCTATGACCGCATGAAACAAGGGCACATGCCGAAGATGATCTGGGTCCTACTGGATGAGAGCAGCCCCACCGGAACCCACGAGTTTGCCGACTCTGTGAATAGCGGACCGTGGGGCGCCGCACTGACAACCGAGTTGATCCCACAGATCGAAGCCGGCTATCGCATGGACGCGCGAGTCTCAGGACGTTTCCTGCAGGGACATTCCTCCGGAGGCTGGTCTACACTCTGGCTTCAGACGCACTACCCAAAGGTCTTTGGGGGCACCTGGTCAACCTCGCCAGACCCCAGCGATTTTCATTTCTTCAGTACCATCGATCTCTACGCCCCGCACGCAAACTTCTTTCGCGGCGCCGACGGCACGCCAACTCCAATCCTGCGCGACCATGGCCAACCCCGCGCCAGCATGCAGCAGCTGGCCGGCCTTGAATCGGTGCTGGGCGACTATGGCGGCCAACTCGGCTCTTTTGAATGGGTCTTTTCTCCGCGCGGAGCCGACGGACGGCCTGAGCCCCTGTTCAACCGCGCGACAGGGGATATCGATCCAAACGTGGCCGCATATTGGCGCAGCCACTACGACATCGTCGAATACCTGAACAGTAACTGGGAGACAATCGACAGCGACCTCCGAGGCAAGATTCATCTCGCTGTGGGCACTGACGACACCTTCTACCTCGATGGAGCGGCGCACAGTCTGGAATCGGCGCTCAACCGCCTTGGCGGCAATCCTCACTTTACTTTCCTGCCAGGCAAATCCCACTTCAATGTCTATGTAGTTGGCGAGGATCGTTGGGCGCTCTTCGACCAGATCGCCGCGGAGATGTACCAGGTCGCACGGCCCAACCGCGGGCAACAGTGATACGCAATTGACTGACGCTCTAACCGGAAAGTTGCCTGCACTGGCGACTGAGCCGGCGAGAAATTCCCCGTAGCGGAAGTTCAATTCGTGTCAGAGTCTACCCTGCCCCCTGTGCTCCGTTGCAAGGCGCACGCTCCGCCAACGGTCTACCCTGCGCGCCTGAAAGCATCGCGGCCATCCACGATGTCTCCATCTGCGGATGGACGTCAAAGCCATCCGATACGGGGATGACAGCCGGCCTAAAGGCTGCCGTGCTTCTGGGGCACGCGCGTAATGGCCCCTGAGAAGCATGTCATCCAAACCAACCATAGGGGCCCTTCCACAACCTGCGGACCGTCTCTGGAAACTCAGAGTCATGCAAATGAGAGCGTGGCGCCGCAAACAAACGCCATTCGTCGTCATTATAGGACTGGCCCGATCTGTCGCTTCTTTGTAACCCTCATCTGGTTGTGTAAATCCAGGGACCAGGGTGCTCCAAAGAAGCAATGACTCTCAGCCGGCAGAACCCCTGGTCTTGTTCCATGAACGAAGCGCTTCCGAATATTCGACTGTCGTTCCGCGCGCGTTTTATCCGCATGAATGCGCATGAGCGCGACCCAACGGTGCGCGTGATCCTGGTCGAGAGGACTGAGTCGAAAACTATCTATGAGGCATTCGGAACCTGGCGGCAGTGCAAACGCTGGATCGCCCGGGTGTCAGGGTGCGTGATTCTTGCAGATCAGTTTGTGGCCGTTCAGAAATGTATCGAGCTGAATCGTCTGGCAACAATTCATGAGGTGCAAGCTTCTCTGGACGATCTTGAGTCAGTCGGGTTTCGCCGTGCGAACAGCTAGGCAAGGAGGGTCTCGCGCGAACTCAGTTACCATTCACCAGCTCCAGAACTCCTGAAAGTGGGCACGCAATGAACCAATTAGCCAGGCCGGCAATCCAGTTAAACTGGGTATCCATTTGACTCGGGTTCCCCCAACAGGTTGTGGTCGGGCTTATTTCCTTTTGATGGCAGAGTCTACAATCTGCCTGTAAGTTGTTGGCACGATTGCAACGGCCTGCTGCACCAGGCGGTAGAAGAGTTTGCCTCTGCTGCGCGATTTGCGGCGTTTGAAGCGGAACGTGATTTCGTTTAGATAATCCTGAAGATGATCTCCGGCGACAGATCCCTGGTGTGTTCCCAACAACCAGCGCTTTAGTAGCGAAAAGACTTGATGGACGCGTGGCAGGAACTCGACAGCCCGCTCCGAATGCCCGCTGATACGGTGTTGATAGGCGGCCTTGCGCAGCGGCACGTAGCCGGACCAGCCGTCCGTATGTACTGTGCTTCCGGGCTCGATGCTGTCCTCGATAAACGGAATCAATCTGGCTGCAGAATCGTCTGGAATGTGTCGGAGCCGGATGCGGCCGATCCCTCGGCCATCCTCCTCGACTGCTGCTACAACAAGCGCCTTGCCAGCGATATGGCGACCGTCCACGCCCTGCTCCCCGCCGCCCAGATAGCTCTCGTCGACTTCGACCGCTCCAGACAGCCGCTCATGGCCGGGCCGGACCATAGCGCGGCGTAGCTTATGCAAACACGTCCATGCCGTCTGATAACTGCCCCAGCCGAGCGCACGCTGCAACGCTACCGCGCTCACACCGTTCTTCTGGCTGATCAGCAACCACATGGCGCGAAACCAGACAGTCAGTGGCGTTCGCGTATTCTGAAACACCGTGCCTGCGGTCGTCGAAACCTGATACCCGCAGCCGGCGCACTGCACGCGGCCCGACTGCAGCGCCCAGCTTTTGCCTGCTTCACATCGAGGACAACGGAATCCGCCCGGCCAGCGGAGATCGAACAGGTACTCCCGGCAAGCCTGCTCAGTGCTGAAACGCCGCTCAAGCTCCAAAAGTGTGCGCGGATAATCTTCTTCCATGACCCCGAACACTACAGGTTGGGGCTACCTGAGTCACATGGATACCCAGTTCCGGAAGTAACTCATCAGGCAACAGGTGCAATTGCCTGGATTCGAAATTGACCAAGTTGGGAAAGTGCCAGCATCCCGATACTTCAGAATCGCACAGTATTCAGTCTGGCCTGCAGGATTAGTAACGGAAAACACAGTAAGGTCATAGGGCCGCCAAGAGCGAGCGCGTCGTGCAGAACGCAAATCGGCTCACGGCATTTTTGAACCGGGCTGTCACGTTGCTCGACTACGCCGAGCGGGATGCGCAGGCTGCCAGGGAGATTCGCGCGGCGCTGGAGCGGCAGGGCACGCGGATCGGTGACTACGGCACGCCGATCGCGGGCCAGGCGTTTGCGCGGAATCTGATTCTGGTGACCGCGAATGCGCCTGAGTTTGAGCGGGTGCGGGGGCTGGTGGTGGAGGATTGGACGATATGAGCGAGGTGGACGAGTCGAAGTTTGATTACAACTACGTGCCGGAGCATCTGAAGGAGAGGGTGGGCAATTGGAGGAATCTGTCCATCTGCGAGCGGTTCGAACTGACGCACGAGTTGAGCGCGGCGGCGTGGGCGAAGATTGGGGTTGTATACGATCCGAGCAGGCCGGTGGATAAGACGATCCGGCGGGTGTCGCGGAGCGATTGGACGGGTTTATAGGTTTCGCTGCTACTGCAACAGTGTCGGTTCGTCGTCTTTCAGCTCTTCCGGCGGGATGATCACCGCGGCAGCGACCTTGTCGTCCGGCTCCAGGTTGAGCAAGCGGACGCCTTGCGTGGCACGGCCGGCGGCGCGGATGGTCTTGGTGTCGATGCGAATGATCTTGCCGAACTGGCTGATGACCATAAGCTCGGAAGCATCGTCGACCAGCTGAATGCTGCTGACGCGGCCGATGCGCGGCGTGACGGCCATGTTCTTGACGCCCTTGCCGCCGCGGGTTTGCAAGCGGTACTCCTCAACGTTGGTGCGCTTGCCGAAGCCGTTTTCGGTGATAGCGAGAATGCGATACTCGCCTGGCTCGTGCTCCTTGGGCGTGACGGCGACGCCGACCACGTAGTCGTTCTTGGCCAGGTCGATGCCGCGCACCCCGTAGGCAGGGCGGCCCATGGAGCGGACGTCGTTCTCGTCGAAGCGGATGGCCATGCCCAGATGCGTGGCCAGGAAAACAATCTGACTCCCGTCGGTGATGCGGGCTTTGACCAGCTCGTCGTCCTTGTCGATGCCAATGGCGATGATGCCGCGCGCCATGACATTCGAGAAATCCTTGAGCGGCGTCTTCTTCACCGTGCCGTTGCGCGTAGTGAAGAAGATGAACTTGCCTTCCTCTTCCAGGTCGCGGACGGGAAGGATGGCGCGGACATTCTCGCCCGGCTGCAGGTCGAGCAGGCTCTGCATGCTCTTGCCCTTGCCCGCCGCGCCCACGTCGGGAATCTCATAGACCTTGACCCAGTAGACGCGCCCGGCGTTGGTGAAGCAGAGCAGATAGGCGTGTGTGGAGTCGACGATGAGCTGCGCGACAAAGTCTTCCTCGCGGGTCTTCATGCCCATGCGGCCGGTGCCGCCGCGGCGCTGCTGGCGATAGATGCTGATGGGCGTGCGCTTGAGGTAGCCCTGGTGGCTCACCGTGACGGCAACCTGCTCGTCGGCGATCAGGTCTTCAAGCTGCAGCTCGGCGCTCTCGTCCACAATCTGCGTGCGCCGCGCGTCGCCGTATTTGTCGCGGACTTCTTCCAGTTCCTTCACGATGACCGCGCGCAGCTTGGTCTCGCTGGCCAGGATCGATTCGTACTCGGCAATGCGCGCCCGCACCTCCGTCAGCTCCTTGAGCAGCTCGTCGATGGAAAGCTGCGTCAGGCGATAGAGCTGCAACTCGAGGATGGCGTCGATCTGGCGCAGGGTCAGGCCCTTCTCCTCCTGCGGCAGCCGCTCGCGGTCGAGCGTGATCACGATCTCCGCGCCCTTGCTCCACGCATACAGGTTCTCGCGAGCCTCCGCGCGCGAATTCGATGCGCGAATGATGCGGATGACGGTGTCGAGATTATCGAGCGCGATCTTCAGGCCTTCGAGGATGTGCTCGCGGGCCCGGTCTTTTTTGAGGAGGAATACCGTGCGCCGCTGCACGACGTCGACGCGATGGTCGATGAAGGCGTGGATGGCCTGGTCCAGGCCCAGTTCCCGCGGCTGCCCATTGAGCACAGCAAGAAAGATCATGGAGAAGCTTTCCTGCATGGACGTGTGCTTGTAGAGCTGATTGAGCACAATCTCCGGCTGCGAGCCGCGTTTGAGCTCGATGACGATGCGCATGCCGTCGCGATCCGACTCGTCGCGCACGTCGCTGATTTCGTCGATGATCTTTTCGTTCACCAGCTCGGCGATGCGCTCAATGAGCCTGGACTTGTTTACCTGGTAAGGAATCTCAGTGACAATGATGGCCTGCTTTTCCTTGGTCAGGTTTTCGAGCGCGGTGCGGGCGCGCATCAGGAAGCGACCGCGGCCCGTCTTATACGCCTGGGGAATGCCGGCCTTGCCGTAGAGGAATCCGCCGGTGGGAAAGTCAGGCCCCTGCACGTGCTTCAAAACTTCTTCAAGGCCGGCCTTGGGGTCCTTCACCAGCGCGATGGCCGCATTGACCACCTCGGTCAGGTTGTGCGGCGGAATGTTGGTGGCCATGCCCACCGCAATGCCATTCGATCCGTTAACGATGAGCGTGGGAATCCGCGTGGGCAGCACGGTGGGCTCGTCGGTCGTCTCATCGAAGTTGGCCATCATGTCGACGGTTTCCATGTCGATGTCGGCCATCATCTCTTCGGCGATGCGCTCCATGCGGCACTCGGTGTACCGGTAGGCCGCGGGCGGGTCGCCGTCCACCGAGCCAAAGTTTCCCTGGCCGTCGACCAGCGGGTAACGCAGGCTCCACGGCTGCGCCATGCGCACCAGCGCGTCATAGACAGACGAGTCGCCGTGGGGGTGGTACTTCTTCAGACACTCGCCCACCACGCCGGCGCACTTGGAGTAGCGCTTGTTGTGCTGCAGGCCCTCGCGGTCCATGGCAGTGAGAATGCGCCGGTGCACCGGCTTGAGCCCGTCGCGGGCATCGGGCAGGGCGCGGCCGATGATCACCGACATGGAGTAGGCCAGGTACGAGCGGCGCATCTCCTCCTCGATGTTCATGGGAAGGAAGTTGGTGCCGCTGGGCGGTGTGCCGCCATCGAGAGGGAGCTGGGGATTTTTATCGTCTGCCATAGGGTCGTTTCTTGGCCCGCCGGAGGGCGTCAGAAAGGAGTCCGGAAATGCGCGACCGGGTCCGTGGGCTGTGCTTCTATTTTACCCGCTGGAAGCGGGTTTCAGCAAGGCGAACGGCGATAAATAAGTCCTTATTTTGCTTGAATTTATGGGCAGGTTTTGATGGAGGCGCGCGAGCTCCGGCCGCTTATGCGGCGCGGCGCGTCCCAGGCTTTGATTTTGCTGGAGTGCGAGCCTTCTTTTTTGCCTTGGTTTTCGTCGCGGATTCACCTGAACTTTCGCCCAGGCCGGTCAGAATCACCGGCGGCCGGTCGGGGAATTCGACAATCAAGGACAGCTTGCCACCCACCCCCTCCACATAGCTGCGCAGCGTGGATAGGTAAAGGTCGGTACGCTTCTCGATGCGCGAAACCCCCTCCTGCCCGATCTTGAGCTTTTTCGAGAGCCGCGCCTGGGTCAGCTTGCGCAGGCGGCGCAGCTCGCGCAGGTGCAGTTCCTCGTCGATTAGTTCAGCTGCCCGCCGCTTGACCGACAGTTGAAGCTCTTCCGGTTCCATGGCAAGAACTTGTTCGTATGGAATTCCCATTATTCCCTCTGTCCCTTTGAAACCGCTGCCTGGTGCAGGGCAAAGCGGCGGTCTGCGATCTCGATCAGATCACGATAGAACTTGCTCTGCGAAACTCCGGCCTTATCGGCGCCAACCAGCAAAACCGCTCGTCGCTTCAGGTCGAAAGCGAAGGCCACGCGCCATGCGCCACTATCGGCGTGGAAACGAAGTTCCTTCATATTCGTATGCCGCGATCCTTTGAGCGTGTCCACCTGCGGCCTGCCCAGTTGCGGACCAAACACAACCAACATCTCAATCAAGAGATAAATGTGACGGCGGACGGAATCGGAAAACTCCCGAAACTCGGGCAGGAACTGATCGTGAAATTCAACCTGTCATCGCTCATTCACAATTATGCTCCACAATGCCTAATGTCTTCAAGGGTCTATTTCGGCGAACTTGAAGCAGGCTCATCACACGAATCCGGGCAGCCATCCCGGGACCCCAAACAGGCTCAGCACGCAAAGCACCGCCTGCAGCAGCACGATTGCTCCCGCCGCGGCCATGGCCAGGCGGCCGCGCGGGCTTTCGTACGCGTCGGCGAAGACGCCGCCGATGAATGTGAGCAGAAACGGCAGCGCCCACAGCCAGGGACTGCCCTGGGTCCCGGTCAGGACGAGCAAAAACAAGACCACGGCGCAAAGCAACGGAGTTGTGTTGCCAAAGTAACGCGAGCGCCGGACGCCCAGGTAGAGCACAGCAGCAGCAGCAGCGGCCAGCGTCACGCCGGCGTTGCCTAGCGCGGAAAAGAAGCGCCGCGCCGGGTCGAGCGAGACGGAGACAAACCCCGCCGCCGAGCGGAATACATAACTGAAGGCATCAGGCGAAAAGCCGTAGCAGGCGAAGACCACCACCAGCGCTCCAACCGTGGCGGCCTGCACCACCGGCAGCACCTGGCTCCTGCGCCCCTCGGCCACCCACAGCATGGCGATGAGCCCCAGCAGCGCCACCACCGGCAGGGCGGCAATGTGGGAGGCGGCGGCCAGGCCGAAGGCCGCCGCCAGCAGCGCCATGCGCGGACGCCACTTTCCACCCCAGCGACGAAGACCTGTCGCCAGGGACCCCGGGTTTCCACCCCAGCGACGAAGACCTGTCGCCGGGGACCCCGGGTTGTACCGCGGTCCCTGCATGGCGTGGGCCACGCCGATGCACGTGTACACGCCACCATACACCCCGAGCGCGGCCAGCACCTCCGCATTGGGCGCCACGCAGGCGCGCAGCACGGCCGGAGAAAAGCAGTAGAGCGCCAGAGCCGTATAGCCGCCCAGGTTGCCGTAGAGGCGCCGCGTGACCCACCACAACCCCGCGCCCAGCATGCACCCCGCAGCGAGGAACGGCAGCCGCAACAACAGCAAAATATGCGTAAGCTGGTGGCGCAGTTCCCAGATGCTCAGGTTCGAGGCCCTGACGTCCACACCGGCAGGAAACACGCGGTCCTCCGTCTTGCGGAACACGTCCAGGCCGCGCTCGGCCAGCAGGTCCAGCGTGAGCGGAAGCCCGGCCAGCCGGTAGCCCAGAATGCCGTCGTGGATATTGCCGCAGGTGGTGTAGTATCCGGCCAGAGTTGAGGGCCGCTCCCAGGTCTCGCGCCCGCAGCGCGCGTACTGGTAATCGCGGTCGGTGAGCGTCTGGTGCTCCGTGAGCCACAGCCCCTGGGCCAGAAACAGAGCCAGTAGCCCTGCCGCAATCCGCTGCGGAAGATTGAAGTGGAAGCGCCGGATCCTGGCAAAGCGATGGGTCATCTCGTTCAAACGGGTCGCTTCCAGTCTAAACGGAGCAGCCTGTCGGCCATCGGCCCTGCTTCGCGCATTGGTCACGCGCAAACGCAAGGAAGCCGCCCCGAAGAGCGGCTTCTCTTGCCCATGCTTGCCTTTCCAGTGCAATCCGCCGTCGGCTGCGAAGAGAAAACGGATTGCGCTGATTGTTGCTACTCCACCTTGAATTCCGTAGCAGTTGCCACCACTGTCCTGTCGGCGTTGGTTTGAGCGGCCATGATCGTGGCCATTCCCGGACCCACCGCGGTCACCATCCCGGACTTGCTGACCGTGGCAACCGACTCACTGCTCGATGTCCACTGGACATTGTCGGTCAGATCTTCCTGGGCGCCCTCGAGCGATGTTCTCATCGCGGTAAACTGCCTGGTTTCGCCCGGCGTTGCCGCCGCCCTGGTGCTTTGCACGAGGGAGAGCCTTACCGGGCTTTGGCGGGCTGTAGTTACGCTCGGGCAGGTGATCGTGGTCGTTGTCCCTGGAATCTCCGCGCAGACAGTCCCGCTGCCGGAAACAGGCCCACCAAATCCACTCACGGTTGCCGTGATCTGGGTCAAACCCAGGCCAACAATGGTCACCTTCCCGGTCGAACTGATACTGGCTACCTGCGGCAGGGGCGTGCTCCAGGTCACCTGGTCGGTCACGTTCTCATAGGTGGAAGGATGGCTGCCATGATTGATGGTCGCCATCGCCGTCAACTGCACGTATCCGCCCACGCCATCGAAGTCGGTGACGGTCGGCGTCACGACGATCGCGTCGATGGTCGTGGAGCTGCAAGCAGTAAATGGCAGGACCAGGCAGATGAGCCCCAGCGCCTTGAAACTGTTACGACTGAACATAACTTAGCCTCCTTGCATCTCTTGGCTGATCTCGAACCCTGCCGCGAGGGGCGAGGTCACGCATTCACGTCAATTCCTGCGTATGGGTCCAATCATCGTCGAACCCGAACCCCAGCGAAAGCCTCTTTCTGCTTTCGGAATCAAGACCGTTAATGAAACTGTGCATTCAGCTCGCCCCGGCAGATGACTGATAAATCACGTCTTTGCCGCGGCTCCAGTCTCGAGTCGCCGCGCAGGCTTGCACAGAAAACGCTCGTGAATCAGTCCATCCGGCACGACCTGAATCTTTGAGAAACCGGCTTCACCGCATATTCCTACAGCAAGTAAGTTGCCATTTCTTGCCTCGTGTAACTTATTTAGAATCAGCATTGATCGTTTTTGTCGTGTTACCTTGGCGTAACCTGCCGTTTACGCTGGTGGGCGCACGGCCGCTCCGGTTTACAAATCCTTCCGCATCGCCCATCCGGTTGCGACTCCAAGCCCACCCCGTTACACTTCTACCCAGAATGGCCATTGCCCGCGACAACTCCCCGGAACGTCTCGTGAGCGCCTCGCGCGCCGAAGAAGAGCAGGGCTTTGAACTCAAGCTCCGCCCGCGCTGGCTGGGAGAGTTCATCGGCCAGTCCAAAGCCAAAGAGCAGCTCGCCATCGCCCTGGAAGCCGCCAAGTCGCGCGGCGAGGCGCTCGATCACGTGCTCTTGTTCGGCCCGCCCGGGCTGGGCAAAACCACGCTGGCCACCATCATCGCCAATGAGCTCGATGTAGGCTTCCAGCAGACCTCCGGCCCGGCGCTGCAGATTCAGGGCGACCTGACCGCCATTCTCACCAACCTGCGCGAGCGCCAGGTTCTGTTCCTCGACGAGATCCACCGCATGCAGCCGGTGCTGGAAGAAAAGCTCTACACCGCGCTCGAGGACTACAAGCTCGACATCATCATCGGCCAGGGTCCGGCGGCGCGCACCCACGTGATGGAGATTCGCCCCTTCACCTTCATCGGCGCCACCACGCGGCCCGGCCTGCTCTCCTCGCCCTTGCGTTCGCGCTTCGGCATCCTGCTGCGCCTGGAGTTTTACTCGGAAGAAGACCTGCGCTTCATCGTCACCCGCTCGGCCGAGGTGATGGGAGTGCCCATCGATCAGGACGGCGCAGCCGAGATCGCACTGCGCTCCCGTGGCACGCCGCGCATCGCCAACCGACTGCTGCGCCGCGTCCGCGATTACGCCCAGGTGCGCGGCTCGGGAACCATCGACCGGCCTACCGCCAACGCCGCGCTCACCATGCTCGAAGTGGACGCGCACGGCTTCGACCAGATCGACCGCCGCCTGCTGCTGACCATCATGCAGAAATACGATGGCGGCCCGGTGGGCCTGGGCACGCTGGCCGCAACCTTGGCCGAAGAAGAAGACGCCCTGGAAGAAGTCTACGAGCCGTTCCTCATCCAGATTGGCTTTCTCGATCGCACCCCACGCGGCCGCGTCGCCACCCGCCTGGCGTATGAGCACTTCGGCCTCACCATGCCCGGCCGCCAGACGCCGTTGTTTTAACAAGCTCTGGGTGCCCTATCCTTGGCACGTACCTGTCTTTGTGCCAAGGGTGGGAGACCACGAACACAAACTCGCTAACTCACCACAGGAGAAATTCCCATGGCCCTTACTGAATCCACCATGCTTGCTCTCGGCACCATCGCCCCCACCTTCACCCTCACCGATGCAGTTACCGGCAAGACCGTCCGCCGCGACGACTTTCGCGGCAACAAGGCCCTGCTCGTCCTCTTCATCTGCACCCACTGCCCTTACGTCAAGCATGTGGAGAAAGGCCTGGCAGCGCTCGGCAAGGACTACGCCGGCAAGTCGTTGGCCATCGTCGCCATCGGTTCGAACGATGTTGCCACCCATCCCGCCGACGGCCCCGAGGGACTCAAGCAGCAGGCAGAGACCCTCGGCTTTGTCTTCCCGTATCTCTATGACGAGACCCAGGCTGTCGCCCACGCCTACACGGCTGCCTGCACCCCGGACATCTTCCTCTTCGATGCGGATTTCCGCCTTGTCTATCGCGGCCAATTCGATGCAAGCCGCCCCGGCAATGGCGTCCCTGTCACCGGCGAAGACCTGCGCACCGCAATCGACCAGGTGCTGGCAGACAAGCCGGTGCTCACCGACCAGCGACCTTCGATTGGATGCAACATCAAATGGAAGGCGTGAACCAATCAAGTCAGCGAGTCAGCCTGCTGGAAAGCTGACTCGCTGACTTGCTAACTTACCAGTTACAGCGCCAACCCCTTCAAATATTCGCGGAACTTATCCGCAAACTCCGGCCGTTTCAGCGCAAACTCGACCGTGGCTTGTAACATGCCGAACTTATCCCCCGCATCGAAGCGCTTGCCCTCGAAGGTATAACCGAAGACCGCCTCTTCCTTGAGCAGAGCCTTGATGCCGTCGGTAAGTTGAATTTCGCCGCCCGCGCCGGGCGTCGTCTGCTCCAGCAATTCGAATACTCGCGGCGTGAGTACGTAGCGGCCAATGATAGCCTGCTTCGACGGCGCGTCTTCGAACTTCGGCTTCTCCACCATCCCCGTACAGTTATAGATCCGCGCATTGCGCGCGTCCTGTTCGCCAGCCAATACGCCGTACGCGCTGATCCCCGGCCCTTCAATCGTCATCGTCGCCAGCACCGATCCCCCGCGCTCATCGAAGACATCCATCATCTGCTGCAAGCAGGGAGGGTCGGCATCGATCACATCGTCGGGCAGCAGGACGGCAAAGGGTTCGTCGCCTACCAGGTCCTTGGCGCACAGCACTGCGTGGCCCAGGCCCAGCGGCGTCTTTTGCCGCACATAACTGATGCGCGCCATGGAAGAGACGCCGCGCGAAACCGCGAGCAGCTCGTGCTTGCCCTTCTGCTTCAGCATTGCATCCAGCTCATAGCTGACGTCGAAGTGGTCTTCCATCGCGCTCTTGCCGCGGCCAGTCACAATGATGATGTGCTCGATGCCCGAAGCAATCGCTTCTTCCACGCCGTATTGCAGAATGGGCTTGTCGACAAGCGCCAGCATCTCCTTGGGGATGACCTTGGTCGCCGGCAAGAAACGCGTGCCCATGCCGCCGGCGGGGAATACTGCCTTCCTGACTTGCTTACTCATCCCTCTCCTTCAATTCGATTCATCCGTCACACACAATAGCCAACTTGCTAACTTGCCATCCCGCGTCAGCGGGGCTAACTTGCTGCTTCTATCCGTAGTTAGAAAGGCGACCTCTCACAGCGTTGGCGATTGATCTCCCAGCATGGCTTCGCGCACAATCTTCACCGGCGGAGATCCCTCGCGCAGGAAATCGTTGTGAAACTTCTCCAACGAAAACGCCGCGCCATCCCGCTTCTTCACGTCCTCGCGCAGTTTCATGATCTCCAGCTTGCCCAGCGTGTAATACAGATATGTCGGATCGCTGGTCCCGCGCTTGGTCTCCACCATCGCTGTTTCCTTCGATTGGTAGCCTTCCTTCTGGAAGAACGCGACCGCTTCGTCGAAGCTCATCTTGCCCGTGTGCATTTCGATGCCGACAAGGAAGCGCGCGTTACGCAGCAGTGCATCCTGCAATTGACCCAGCCGCAGAAACTTCGACTCGCGCACATCCTTGGCTCCCGCTCCGGGCTGGCCATAGCCCTCGTCGAGCATCATCTGCTCGGTGTAGTGCGCCCACCCCTCAATGTCGGTGTTCGCGCCCAACAGCTTGCGCACCCGACTCGGCGCCTGCGGCAGCCACAGGAACTGGATGTAATGTCCCGGGTACGCCTCGTGCACCGCCGTCGAAATCACCGTGCCCACGTTGAACGAGTGCATGAAGCCTTCCACTTCCTCCGGCTTCATCTTGGGGTCAGGCAGCGTCACGTTGAAGTACGCCTCGGTCGCGTGCTGCTCAAAAGGCCCCGGCGTGTCCATGCTGGCGAAGGTGGTGGCGCGCATGAAAGGGGGCGTCTCTTCCACGATTGGCCGCACATCGGAAGGGATGGTCACAATGTGATGCGCGCGAATGAAGCTCACCAGGCCGTCAAAGGTTGCTCGGAATGCGTCCAATAGATGATCAGGCGCGGGATGATTCTCGCCCAGTTCCTCCAGCACGGCGCGCGCCTCCTTGTCCGGCTCCAGTTCCTTTGCAACTGCGTTGAAGTGCGCCTGGTTCTTGCGCAGGTCGGCCCAGCCAATCTCCAGCAGCTTGTCCAGCGGCGTGTCCACCATCTCGTCATAGGCGAGCTTTTTCTGGAAGGCATCCGCGCCGATGCGGAAGTCACCGTTCGAGCGCGGCAGCAGATCGGTCTTCAGCCAGTTGAGATAGCTATTCAAGGCGGTGACCACGGCTGCATTGCTGCGCGCAAACTCGGCTTTCAATGCGGCGTCGTGCGCGTCGGCAAAGGCCAGCGGCACATCGTCCTCAAAGAAGGTGACAATATCCGGCAGCTGTTCGATAGCGATTTCGGTATAAATATGCGGCGGGTTCTTGAGATTCACGCGCGCAGCATCGAGCAATGCCGGCATCTGCTTTTCGCGCGCGATCAGCGATCGCAGCCGCTCATCGGGCGAAGCGAACTTGCGCTCCATCAGCGTGAATGCGCCGTTGCCGCAGGCACTCGAATAGTTATCCGCATTCTTCTCCCAGGGGCGGATGACTTCGAGGGTGAGCAGTTGCGACCGGATGTTTGCGAGAACCATCTCCCGGTCGCTCCGCGAAACAAAATCCAGCGCGGCGGGGCCGGAGTGAATCGCTTCCATGCGCTTTTCAAAATCCTTCAGCGCGACGATCTCCGCGTCAATATTCTTGCGCGAATAATTCTCCAACTCTCCGTCGTACTGGTGATAGCCGGCCAGCGTGCCGTTCGTCGGAGCGTAACGAAAGTACACCTGGTCGAAGTACTCATCGGAGACTCGGTTGAATTGATCTTTCCAGGTCTCCTTGGTCGCGTGGGCAGTGATCGAAGACATGCAAACTCCAATCGCAAGTGCAGCTAAAAACTTCTTCATCGGGCCTCTCTTGATCGAGGTTGAATTTTACGCGCCCACCGGCGCTGGAGCCAGCTTCTCCAGCACTTCGCGAATTTCGAGCAGCACTTCGTCCGAACGCGTGGCAGCCAAAGGATACTTGAGCAGGCCCTGCGGCGTGAACTGCGCGCCGCGCTTGGCGTTCTTGGCCACCAGCCGCATCAGTGTCTGCGGATCGACGGCTGCGTTTTCCATAAAGCGAATCTGCAGCTCGCCGCGTTTGCGATCCACTTGCGCAATGCCCATCCGCTCGCACTCCAGGCGCAACATTGCCGCTTCCAGCAGATACACCGTCGCATCGGGCGGCGCGCCATAGCGGTCTTCCATCTCGGCGCGCACTTCGTTGACCGCGGTCTCACTGGTTGCGCCGGCAATTTTCTTATAGAGCCGCAGCCGCTGATTTTCTTCCGGCACATAGCTCTCGTCGATGCGCAGTGCAATGCCGAGATTGAGCTGCGTGGCCGGCCGTTCCTCGCTGCCCTCGCCCTTCATCTCCTTCACCGCGGCCTCGAGCATCGAGGTGTAGAGCTCGAAACCCACAGCCTCAATGTGTCCGCTCTGCTCGCCGCCCAGCATGTTGCCGGCGCCACGCAACTCCAGATCGAGAGCGGCAATCTTGAAGCCAGCGCCGAGGTCAGAGAATTCTTTCAGTGCGGCGAGGCGGCGGCGCGCAATCTCCGTCAACTCTTGCTCCGGCGGGATGAGCAGATAGGCGTAGGCGCGGCGATTCGAGCGCCCCACGCGGCCGCGCAACTGATACAGCTCGCTCAAGCCGTGGCGATCCGCGCGGTTGATTAGCATGGTGTTGGCCAGTGGGATGTCGAGTCCGTTCTCGATGATCGTCGTCGCAACCAGCACGTCATACTCATGGCGCATGAAGGCGAGCATCACGCGCTCCAGCTCCGTTTCGCCCATTTGGCCGTGACCCACGGCGACGCGCGCCCCCGGCACCAGTTCCTCAATGCGCGATGCGATCTCGTAGATCGACTCGACACGATTGTGCACGAAATAGACCTGGCCGCCGCGCTCCAGCTCCACTTCCACGGCGGATCGAATAATCTTCTCGTCGAACTTGGCCACGACCGTTTGAATCGCCATGCGGTCCTTGGGCGGCGTCTCGATCACGCTCATGTCGCGCAGGCCCACGAGCGACATATGCAGCGTGCGCGGGATTGGCGTGGCAGACATGGCCAGCACGTCGATTTCTTTCCGCATTTGTTTGAGCCGTTCCTTGTGGCGCACGCCGAAGCGCTGCTCTTCGTCCACAACCAGCAGACCCAGATCCTGAAACTTGATGTCTTTGGAGAGCAGCCGGTGCGTGCCGATGAGAATATCCACGCGGCCCGTCTCCACTTTTTCAACGATCTCCTTCTGCTCCTTCGCGGTGCGGAAGCGGGAAATCATTTCGATGTTGATGGGAAACTGCGCGAACCTTTTCTTGAATGTCTCGAAATGCTGGAAACACAAAATCGTTGTCGGCGTGAGCACCGCAACCTGCTTCGAGTCCTGCACGGCCTTGAAGGCGGCGCGCATGGCCACTTCCGTTTTGCCGTAGCCCACATCGCCGCACAGCAGCCGGTCCATCGGCGTGGTGGACTCCATGTCGTACTTGATGGCGCGGATGGCGGATAACTGGTCGTCGGTCTCGGTGTAATCGAAAGACTCTTCAAACTCTTTCTGAAACTCGTTGTCCTTCGAGAATGCCGTACCCTTCGCGGTGGTGCGCTCGGCGTATAACTTCAACAACTCGCCGGTCATGTCCTGCATGGCCTTGCGCACGCGGGCCTTGGTCTTGGCCCACTGCTGCGAGCCGAGTTTGTTCAACACCGGCGCGGGGCCGGCATCGGTGGAGCGGTACTTCTGAATCAGGTCCAATCGAGTTAGTGGGACATATAACTTGGCCGCCTCGGCAAACTCCAGGATCATGAACTCGACGGCCAGGCCATCCTGCACAATCTCCCGCAGGCCTTGATACTGCGCGATGCCGTGTTCGACGTGAACCACGTAATCGCCTACCGTGAGGTCGCGGAAGTCCGAAACAAAGGCAGCGGTCTTCGATCGCTTGGGCTCCGGACGCGCGGCCACATCGGCTTCGTCGGAGAGATCGTTGGCGCCGAAGAGAACGAGATTCGCATCGGCGAAGCTGACGCCCGCGGCCAGCGGTGTGCGCACAATCACCGGCACGCGCAGATCGCCGGCCAGATAGCTTCCCTCATCGAGCATGGTCTCGCCGGGGTGCGGGTTGCGGCTGCCTAAACGATAGGGAATCTGGTATTCGCGCAACACCGTGGCCAGCCGCTCCACGTCTCCCTGGTGCGGGCCGACCAGCACAATCCGCGTCTCCGCCGCCATCAGGTTTTTCAGCTGCTCGGTGAGCGCGGGCAGCGAACCGTGAAAGCGCATGGTGGGGCGGGTGTTCAGCTCGATCTCGCCCAGCGTCAGGTCTTCGTCGAGCACATCCACAACGCCCAACTGATCGAGATCGAGGCCCATGTGCGCGTTGAGCGCGGCCTGCAGCACCTCGGGGCGCAGATAAATATCCTCGGGGCGAATCAGCGACCCCATGGCCGAGCGCTCATGGCGCTGCTCCACCTTATTCCACCAGCGGTCGATCTGGTTGCGCACCATGGAGGGCTCTTCCACTATGAGCGCGCACTTGGGGCAAAGCGAGAGAAGCGATTTCTCGGCCCCGGCGACCGCGGAGAAGAACTCCCACCCTGGAAAAACGCTCACACCACCGGCCGCGGCCATCTCGACGGCCATCTCCGCTTCGTCGCTGTCCTCGGCTACATCCACGCGCTGGCGGCTGAGGCGCGCATGAACGGCGGCCAGCAGGTGCTCGGTCACGGGCGTTTCGGTCAGCGGAAGCAACTGCGCTTCATCCAGGCCAGCCTGCGAGCGCTGCGTCTCGGGATCGAATTTGCGGATGGTTTCGATCTCGTCGCCGAAGAACTCGATGCGGATGGGCCTGTCGGCTTCGGGCGAATAGATATCCAGAATGCCGCCGCGGCGCGTGAATTGGCCTGGCATCTCCACCAGGTCCATCTGCGTGTAGCCCACGCTGGCCAGATGGCCGGTGAGCACTTCAACGTCGACCTCTTCGCCGCGCTTCAACGTCACCGCGAGGCCCGCGTAGTAGTCGCGGTCAAACAGCTTCAGCGCCGCTGCTTCCACGGGCGCAATCAGGATTGAGACAGCACCCGTGGCCAGCTTCCACAGCGCCGCTGCTCGTTGTTCCTGCACGTCCGGGTGTGGAGAGAGATTTTCAAAGGGAAGCACATCGTGAGCCGGAAGCCGCACCACGGCCGCAGGATCGATGGCTCCGGTCAGTTCGCAACCGGCGCGCAGCATGGGCTCCAGCGCCTCGGCGGCCTTGTTGTCGGCCACCACTACGATCACTGGCTGGCGGGCAGCGCGAGCCATCAGCGGCACATACAACGCCCGCGCCGTCGCTGTCAGCCCGGACACACGTCTCCGCCCCGCGCCCAGGCTCAAATGCCTTCGTACGCGCTCAAACCCCGAAGAGTGCTCCAGCTCCGCGAAGATTTCGCGGACAAACGGGAGGATCATGTGTTCTTAAGTTTACCAGCGGGAACGAGACAGCCGAATCCGCGCCTCCGGTAAACTAAAGCTATATGCGACTCGGAATCGATTTCGGAACAACCCGTGTGGTGGTGGCGCTGGTCGATCGCGGCAATTTCCCCTTGGTCAGTTTCGAAGCGCCGGACGGGCAGACGCACGACTGGTTTCCGCCCGTGGCCGCAGTCAACGGCGAAGCGCGCCTCTACGGCTGGGAGGCGATTGCGGCCCAGGAAGACGAGAACTGGACCGTGCTGCGCTCGCTCAAGCGGTCTCTGCGTTCGGCCAACCCGCATACGCTGGTCGCGGTGGCCGGGCAGCAGATTCCGCTGCGGCAGCTGATGGCAGAGATGATGATGGCGCTGAAGGCCCAGTTGCTGGAGCACTCCAACCTGGGCCCGGGCGGTGGCGGCGGCGAAGAAAAGCTCGAAGTGATGATGGGCGTTCCCGCCAACGCCAACAGCAACCAGCGCTTCCTGACCGAGGAGGCCGCCCAGGCCGCGGGCTTCACAGTACTGGGCCTGCTCAACGAGCCCTCCGCCGCGGCCATTGAATTTGCCCACCGCAACAGCGCCGAGCGCAAGAGCCGCGTGGGCAGTGGGCTGGTGGTCTATGACCTGGGCGGCGGCACGTTCGATGTTTCGCTGGTCACGCTGGGCGAAACCGAGCACACGGTTGAAGCGTCGGACGGAATCCCCAGCCTGGGCGGAGACGACTTTGACGAAATTCTGGCCGCGCTGGTGCTCGAATCCCTCGCCGCATCGCTGGGCGAGGCGGTCAAACTCAAGCCCCAAGAGCGCTACCGGCTACTGGAAGAGTGCCGCGAAAAGAAGGAGTCGCTCAACCCCAACACGCGCAAGTTGACCCTCGACATGGACCGGGTGCGCGCCGGCTGGGAGCAGGTGACCCTCCCTGTCGATGATTACTATGAGCGCTGCCGGCCGCTGATCGAGCGCACCCGCACCGTGGTCGACAACCTGCTGGCTGCGCACGCCGAGCGCACCCTGGATACGCTCTACGTCACCGGCGGCGCGGCAGAGCTGCCACCGGTGGCCCGTATCCTGCGCGAGAGCTTCGGCCGCAAGGTGCGCCGCTCGGCCTACATGCGCTCTGCCAGCGCCATCGGGCTGGCCATCCGCGCCGCCGTGCTAGCCGGCGACCTGCCCGGCCAATCGACCGGCGAAGTGCAGGACCAGTTCAACCGCAACTTCGGCATCTGGCGCGAGACCGACGGCGGCGGAACCATTTATTTCGACCTGATCTTTCCCCACGGCGTACAGTTGCCCGCTCCCGGCGAGGAGCCGCTGCGCATCGAACGCATCTACACGCCGGCTCACAACATCGGCCACTTCCGCTATTTGGAATCGACGCAGCTCGACGAGCACGGCCAGCCCAAAGGGGAGATCGCCAACTGGGATCAGATTCTGTTTCCCTTCGATCCCCAGTTGCAACAAGTGACTGACCTGGGCTCTGTGCCGGTCGCCCTGCTGGACAGTCCCGGCAACCTGCGCATCCGCGAGGAATACACCTGCGACTCGACGGGCGGCCTGCGCGTGAAGATCCACTCCGAGCCGTCCGGCTTTGCACGCGAATACACGATCGCCCAATCGGCGTAAGCGTTGTGCATTGACAACTGCTTCATCAATGGCGGCTTCTGTTCGTGTCAGGGCACGACTTTAGTCGTGCCGTAGATGCAGCGGAGGCAGGTGGGCTTTAGCCCCAGAGGTACGCATTTCGGGATTTCCCACGGAAAGCAGCCCTGCCCCCGCAGGGGCTCAAGCCCGTATTCATTGCGAGACCCTTACGGCACGACTGAACAGGCTGCAGAAAGAGGGCCTGGTTGAGTCGAAATGCGCGGGGTGCATCCCGCAGGGGCTAAAGCCCACATTGATTCGATTGCGTTTGCGGCACGACTAAAGTCATGCCCTGTTACAAAACCTTTGAGAATCTCGATTGGAATGAGTTTTCCGCAGCCTGTGAAGTCGTACCCTGACACAATGCCACGCCGTTCAAGCACTTATTCAGGCGAGGCATTTACTGCGCTCCCGCGGCGGAAACAAACGCCTGCCCCGGCACGGTGACCTGCAACCCAATCCCTTCCACCTTCAACTTGAAGGTTTCAACAGCGGACTTGCGCTCAGGCCTGGCCGAGAATTCCAGCGCGTACTGGTTCGCAAAGCGCCGCAGCAAATCGTCGAAAAAGGGCTGAAACGAGACTGGATTCTCCGTCCCCATCTGGTAGCTGTAGCCGCCCGTCGCATCGGCCACCTCGTTCATCAGGCTTTGCCCGCCGTTCACTATCATCGAGTTGCTGTCAACAACAGACCCGGTCCGCCAGTAGATGGTGTAAACCACCAGCCCGGCACGTACCGAGTCTTCAATTGCCGACCTCACGTATGGATCGTCCGCATCGAAGCGCAGGTTGGTGGGGTCCACGCCGTCACTGAACAGCACCACCTCGCGCCGCGTCCTGGGATCGTTGGATGGCCAGCGCTTCGCCAGGTCCGACAGGCTGAAGTAGGGGCCGGTGCTGGCTCCGATGGGCAAATGCAGCTCGCTCACCACCTGCTTGTGGTCCGCGGAGAGCGGGCTCGCCAACTGAGCGCTGCCATTCTGCATGTAACCAACGGCAACCTTGGCGCCCGGGCCCAACCCCTGAATGAACTGCTTGATCTCGTCGAACTGGCGGCCCAGGTTGCGGGCGTTCCCGTCGATAAGCACAACCAACTCCATCCGCTCGTCAGCACTCTTGAACGGCGTCCACGCGTTGATGGTCGCCTCCTTGCCGCTCACCTTGATGCTGATGTCCTGCGCGGCAACAGCCGGCACCACTTCAGTGTGTTTGGCCAAGATGGTCACCACTGCCCGTCCTTGCCCGCCCTGCGCCCACGCCTGCGCCGCAAGCGGCATCACCAAGGCAACCGTCAAGGCCGCCCATAAAGCTTTTCTCATGCGAATTGTCCCTTCGAGGCTCCGTTTGCCATGAGCCTCTATCCGCTTAGACGCGCCAATGCGCGAACGAGCCGTATGGCGGCTGCCCCAGGTCTCGCTTTGGGGGGGCAGTCCAAGTCACGGCCTCTATTCCCTACTCCCCATTTCCCTGCCTCTCGTCACTCCCCACCCACCGCCTTGGCAAACGAGTAGAAGAAGTCCAGCGACTTCCAATACGAGTCAACCGGCAACCTCTCGTCCTGCCCATGGGCGCGGTCGTCGTCCCGCTCCAGCGCAATGGCCGAGTAGCCGTAGCAGGGAATGCCGGCCTGGGCAAAATAAATGGAATCGCTGGCCCCGTTTTCCATCACCGCCGTCACCGGCGTGCCTGGCCACAGAGCCTGTGTGAGAAGCGTGAGTGGCTCAAATACCTCTTTGATGGGCGCCGGGGGGACCATCGCTTTCCGTTCCGGCGCGGTGTCGGAGACCGCTCCTGCATCGGAGACGTACTTGACCATCAGCTTGCCGTCGCCGAAGACGCCGATCAGCTGCTGGCGAATTTCCTCGGGCGAGTGGCCGGGAAAGATGCGGCAGTTCACATTGGCAAGCGCCGTCTGCGGGAGCGCGTTGTTGGCGTGGCCGGCGGCCAGCCGCGTGGCCACGCAGGTGGTACGGAAGTTGGAGTTGAAGCTCGGCTCGCTGGTGCTCAGCCGCGCTGCCGCCGTGAGATCCGGCGGCGTGGCAAGAATGGCGCGCATGTCGGCCGCGGTCTGCCCCGTCTCCTGCCCGGCCAGGTTCTTGAAATAGGTGCGCGTCACTTCGTTCATCTCGAAGGAAAACGCGTAAGCGGACAATTTGTTGAGCGCCGCGGTCAGCTCGTAGATGGCGTTGTCCGGCCGGGGAATGGAGCTGTGCCCGCCTCGATTCGTCGCCGTCACCTGGTAGTCGGCGTAGACCTTCTCCGTCGCTTCCACATCGGCCACCACCGCGCGGCCTTGATCCAATTCCACGCCGCCGGAGTCGGGATTGATGACAAACGCCGCATCCACCAGCTCGCGATGCTCGCGCACCAGCCAGTCCGCACCGTTGAACTTGCCGCCCTCTTCATCCGCTGTGAGCGCCAGAATCAGGTCGCGCTTCGGCTTGTAGCCCTCGCGGTGCAGACGCAGAAACGTAAACACCAGCGCGGCGTCGGAGTCCTTCATGTCCTGCGTGCCGCGGCCGTAGTAATAGCCGTCCTTCTCGACGAATTGAAACGGATCGGTCGACCAGTCGCCGCGCAATGCTTCGACCACATCCATGTGGCAGAGGAACAGGACCGGCTTGGCTATTTGGGCGCCGGGCGGCGTTCCCGCGGCCCTCAGCCGTACCACCAGGTTCTTCTTGCGCGCATCCGGCCCCAGCAGGTGCACATCTTCAGGCGCAAACCCGGCATCAAGGAACCGCTTCTCCATGGCCGCGGTAGCCGTGGTTACGTTGCCCAGCGGAGTGTCGGTGGTGTTGATCTCGATCAGCTGCTTGAAGATCTCGCGGGCCAGCGCGCGGTCTTCGGCAGGCGTTGTGGCAAGTGGGCTCTGGGCGCGGGCCGGGCTGGTGAAGGCGGCTGCAACGCAGGCGGCAAGGGCAACAACGGCCAGAGAAGAGGACAATCCGTATCGGCGCATGAGCGCATTGTATCCCCCTCCCGCCGCGGCGCCGCCGGGATGGCGGTCTGCCCTGGGTTTGCGCCAGCCCCTCAATCGATTTATCGTGAAGCCAACCCATCGTCGAGGTGCAGTATGCCGTTCCGGTCCTTCATTGCCACTTCACTGATCGCCGCTTCGCTCGTTGCCCTTTCGCTCACTGCCACCGCGCAGATGCCTGACAAACCGATCGCGCGCCCCCGCATCACCGGCATCTCGCACATCGCCGTCTACACCTCGAACCCCGCCGCCACCGAGCACTACTATGTCGACATCGTCGGCGCCGTGAAGCAGGCGGACTCGGAGAATCCCAAGGGCATTCGCTACGCGCTCAGCACAACGCAGTTCATTGAGGTGCTGCCACTGCCGGAGGGCGCCGGCATCAACCGCCTGGACCACACCGCATGGAACACCGTGGATGCCGAGACCCTGCGCCGCTATCTGGGCGCCAAGGCCTGGAAGGTGCCCGGCCAGGTGGAGCGCGGCGCCGACGGCAGCCGCTGGTTCACGACGAAAGATCCTGAAGGCAACAAGGTTGAGTTCATCCAGTTGCCCGAGCGTCTGACGCCCGTAATCGCTCCCAATGCCATCGGCCATCACATCATCCACGTGGGCTACCTGGTGCGCAACCGCGCCGTGGAAGACACCTTCTACCGCGACCTGCTCGGCTTCAAGCCCTACTGGTTTGGCGGCATGGTTCCGGGCAGGATCGACTGGGTCAGCCAGCAGTCGCCCGACTCGCATGACTGGCTGGAATACATGCTCACCAGCGGGCCCTCTGGGACAGGAATTCCCGACAACATCTCGCAGCACCAGCTGGGCGTGCTTGACCATCTCTCCATCGGTGAAGACTCGGTCGACGCCGCCTACAAGATCCTCAAAGACGGCAACCGGCTGGCCGGCGCACCCAACGACGGCCACACCCAGATCGGCAAAGACGGCAAGGGCCAGTTCAATCTCTACGACCCGGATGGCATTCGCCTGGAGCTGATGAACTTCCACGCCACGGAAAAGCCCTGCTGCTCGCCGTTCACGGCCGACGATCCGGCGGAGTAGGATGGCCCAAACGAGCTTGCAATGGTGGTCCAACTAGCGCATACTTTTCTCGACGACGAGGCTCATATGAGCGAACAGAACGGTAAGCATTTCGAGGCCATTAAAGGGAAAAGTATGGCCCAAGACAGCGCCTTAAAAGACTCCCGCCGCTTGCCGGACAAGCCCGGGAAGTACAATCCCCCCGCGCCTGCCGGCGTAGTGCGGCCCAAGCCAGTTGTGGTGCCTAAAGCAAGATAATTGGAGCCTCCATGCCCGATAAAGCTGAGGCATTGGG
>Ga0302319_10001284_pt1 | contig 56122 bp, 76 predicted proteins | sample Bog_T0_2_FD_203319 | JGI IMG/M metagenome (GOLD analysis project Ga0302319, IMG submission 203319) | Peat permafrost microbial communities from Stordalen Mire near Abisko, Sweden - Bog_T0_2 | ecosystem: Environmental > Terrestrial > Soil > Wetlands > Peat | place: Sweden: Abisko, Stordalen Mire...
GTGGACACGATGGAGCTCCTTCGGAGTCTTGGTTTGGATGCGGCCGACGAACTCCAGGCCCGATTGGCCGAGAATCCCGAGGAGGTCTCGACCCCACAGCTCATGGGGATGATCGATATGGCGCTTGTTCGTCCAGTGGTTGCGGCGATGAAGGCTACGGGGCAAGTCGAGGCGGCGAAGGCTGCGCCGCAGGCGTTTCAGGTCGTGTTTAGATCGGCGGGGGGAGCACCAGCGCCGATTGTGATAGAGAATGAAACCAAAGGAGAGTAAAGCATGACCTTGGATCGGCTGTTGCCGAACGGGCCGGTTAAAACTTTTGTCCTCGCGATGTGGGTTAATGTTGCGGTAACTCGTGATGCAGATGGGACTTCACGTAACGATTTCTTGCCGTGACCCCATTCGAGCTGGTTCGAAGCCTCGCTTCGAGGCCGAAGGCCGAACGGACCAAGATTGCACAAGCCCTCGGGGTTCATTCTCCTTCCGATCTGAGCCTGAAGGGTTTCCAGGCGCAGGCAAAGATGGTTTTTGGTCGGCTGGCCGAGTCCCAATATCCCGCGCTCGAGGAGGCTCTTGGTGGCAAAAAGGACGATAGTCGGGCTCAAGTGGGCAAAAGTACTTGACTCGCGACCCAAAGGCATTCCGGTTGGGAAGCCTCGCGGGGCCAAGGCTTACGGGGTCAGGTACGAGCGAACGCTCGCCTCCGCGGCTCCGTGGTTGGTCCGCGGGACCTGGTTCGAATTCGAGGACAAGAATGGCCCAGGGCTCTGCCAGACAGATTTTCTTTCTAGCGGAGCTCCGATTGTGGTGCTCGAAACCAAGTACACCTGGACCGAAGACGGACATGTGGAGCTCGAGAAACTCTATTTGCCGATTGTGGAAGCGGTCTGGGGCGGGAGTCCTGTCGGGATCGTGGTAAGTAAGAATTTGACCCCGCGAGTGCCAAGTAGGTCCATCTGCGCCAGCTTCGAAGAAGCGATCGAGATCGGGCGCTCGCGCCGTTCCGTGCTGCATTGGATCGGGAGTGGAGGGGGATTTGGAGGCCAAGGTCGGCCGTTGTTAGCGGTAGGCGAAGCCTACCGTGGAAGGGCGATGGCCGCTAGTCGTTCGGTAGAGTAATATGGAGCGGACGAATTTCGCTTTGCAACAATGGTGGGCCGAAGGCCCTTGGAGAAGGAATTCCGCACATGATGAAGGGCAAGAACGCCGAAGGCCGGATGAACCGGGCCGAGGAATCGGTTCACAAGGAACCGAAGGCTGGGGGTAAACCCCATAGGTACGAAGGAATTGGGAAGGAAAACAAGGGAGATGTGAAGGAGGTTCAGGATGGCGGGTCGAGGGCTGAAGCCGGCGGGCTCAAGGGTGCAGTGGCTGAGTTGAAGAGACAGCATCCCCATCATCATATGGACAGAGGCCCGCATCACGGAAGCAAAGAGCATGAGAGGCACGAGCCGGTCGGAAGGGTCTACGGGAAAAAGTAATCAAGATGATAGATTTTTTCGAAAGAAAAGCACATGGCCCGAAAACAATTAGATAGCACTTCGGCTCTGACGAGAATTCCGATCCGAAGTCCCTCGGCGTGCCCAGACGGAGGCCGGGCGATCACGGCGGCGAGTGGCCTCCGGGGTCTTCCGCGCTACGGGGCCGAGGAGGAAGATAGAATTGGGCGCTCAGGCTTCGGGGCTGTTGGCCCCGAAGGGCTCCGGTCGGCCGTGATGATTTTGAACGAAGGGAAGATAAGATGAGGAAGTGGTGGGGAGCGATCGGGGTCATTTTTCTCTTGGGGTTGATCTCCGCTCCGATTCCGGCTCCGGCCCAGAGCTCGGCTCTCCCGGTTGCTCCTTGCGTCACGATTTCCTCGATTGTAAATGGTGTTACGCAATATTTTTGCGAGCCCGTCGGACCTTCTTACCCTCTTCCGGTCGTAATTAGCCCGAGCCCTGCGAGCCCCGGAACCTTCCTTCCCTCGAACATCACCATTGGCACGACTGATGGCGTCATTGCCGGAACGGCAGCAATGACAAGTTATTTCGATCTTCAGAATGAAAGTTCTTCCGCAACAATCTGTATTAATTTTAACACAGCGGCCCAGATCTCCGGCTCATCTTGCACAGCGGGATGGACACTTCCACCACTTTGGCACGTATCGTGGCCGATGGCGGGAGCGAGTTTGCTCCCTCCGGGGCCGGTTCATGCGATTGCGAGCGCGGCAAGTACTCTAGCCTTTCTTGGGGTGAAATAAGATGCTGAAGAGGCTGGCTCTGGTGGCTCTGGCAGCGCTGTGGCTCGCACCTGTAAGGGCCGATTTCTCAGGACCTCTATCGCTTTCCCAACTTGGGAATCTAAATACGTTTGCGATGATCGGGACTTCTCGGGAGTCGCAGCAATATAGTTATGGTAATACGGGATGGCAATATTTCAATTGGGCCAATTATCTGGACGGGCATAAATATCAACTTGTGTATAATGCCGGGTGTTCTGGCCAGACAACACGGGTTTTTATCGCCGGGACCGGCTGTGCGACAATTATAGGACCGAACTATGGAATTGGCCTCTATGGCGCGCTGGGGTCTAAGGCGCGCTTTGTAGTGATCGGAGGCATCGTTAACGACCCGGCAAGTTACACAGGGGACCAGATCTGGTCAAACGCCGTTATCGGCGCGGAACCTGGAACCGGAATTCTGCAAGCCGCGCAACAGATTATTGGGAACGGGCAAATTCCGGTTATTACTCTAGAGTATGGTCAGAATACGCTGACCAATGTTGCCGGAAAGATCACTCAAATATTGCGTTATAATCAGATTGCAAGGGAATTTTGCGCAACTGGACAGGCGATATGTCTTGATTTTCCTTCCGCAATATGGAATCCGACCTCGACGACGGGGAGCCTGATTACTTTTGTGGCGAATTCGAGCCAGGATAACACACATTCGAATTATCTTGGAGGGTACTTGCTGGGCCAAGTGTTTGATTCGGCGCTGAAGAATCTAGTCCCCCCACTCAATAATCTACCGGACAGCCTAGCAGACAGCAACATCACAAACGGGCTGTTTGTCACACAGACAGGTGGAACATCGTCTGGCGCTGGAACTTTGACAGGGAATGTTCCTAGCGGCTGGACATTGACGTTGCCGACCGGGGTGACTGCTACAAGTTCGTTTGTCTCGGACCCGGCTGGTTTTGGTTATGATTGGCAATTAGTGATCGCCAATGCGAGTGGCGCGGCCCAGATAGGGACGATTTATGCGCAGGCAAATTCGAGCCTAACCGCTGCGGCATCATTGGTGTACAACGCTGGCGGATATGTGACTACGGCTGCGGGCTCGTCGGGCTTTATTGGGACAGAGGCATCTGCTCAATTATTTTGGTCGGGTGGGAATAATTCAGCGCTTGATTTCGGTATCCAATCGATAACAAATAACACCGCTACGACTGCGGCGTATGTAGAGACTTTGGTGACTGCCCCGCCTTCGACGCCTACGCCGGCAACAGGGTATGGGTCCAATCCAGTTATTCTTAGTTTTTTTCCTGGTTTTTCCGCGAATGGATCGGCTACGATCACGATAGCAAGACCTTGGGTGCAAAATGCACAGTAGACATTCAGTGGACCTGCCCCGAAGGGTAGCCCGTCAAGGTCTCTTTGTGCTGTTGGCGGGGCTGCTCGGGCTGGTTTTAACCACCAATGCGCAGGCGGAATTTTCTGGACCAAGTCAGCACGTTAACGTAATAACATTCGCGGCAAGCGGAACATACATACCGACACCGAGCATGACGAAAGAGGACGTTTATATTTATTCAGGCGGTGGCGGAGGCGGCGGTGGTGCGCTCGTAGCCGCATCAACAGCCGCGAGCGGCGGTGGAGGCGGAGGGGCCGGATCGTTTAAATTTTCTACTTTTCCTGCATCTGCGATTGGCGCATCGCAGACAATAACAATTGGGTCTGGCGGTGCGGCGGGCGCAGCCGCAACGTCGCCCTCAACCAACGGCGGGAACGGCGGAGGCGGCGGCGCGACCACATTCGGGTCGTTGATAACTGCGGGCGGTGGCGGAGGCGGCGCGGGCGGCCAGATCGGCAACACGTCGGGCGGTGGCGGCGCGGGGGCTCCTGCCAACTACTTCGCCAACGGGAGCAACGCAACGGGAGCCTCGGGCGGGACCGGCGCGAATTTCGCGCCTATGGGCGGGACGGGGGCAGCTGGCAGTGGGGGTAGTGTAGCTTTGTTTGGAGTTATAGGATCTAGCGGGGCCGGAGGCGGCGCAACAGGCGTTGCATTCGCTGGTGGCGCTACGCTGAATGGGACGACTGGCGGCGGCTCTGGGGGCGGCTTTACCGCTGCTAACGGGCTCAATGATGGCGGGAACGGCGGCGTTTCTAACATTATCGCCCCGGGCCACGCGGCTGGCGGCTCGGGAGCGGGAGCGAATGGCGTCACTACGGGTCCTGGCTACCCGTTCGACCTTCAGTCGGGAAGCGGCGGCGCGGGCGGCGCGTCGTCTCTGACGGCAGGCTACGCGGGCGGCGCGGGCGGCAACTATGGCGGAGGCGGTGGCGGAGGCGGCGACGGTCAAAACGGCGGCACGGCGGGCGCTGGCGGGGCTGGCGGGGCTGGTTATTGCATCATCGTGGAGTATTTCTGAGATGGCGCGGGAAACATTGCTGCGTTTTTTGTGCTCTATCTGGCGATCGTCGCCGGCTTCGCGCTCGCGTTTCTCGACGGCGTTGCGCAAGCCGTGTGGCGCGCAAATCGAAACACCTTCTGAGGACTCCGCATGAGCTTTGCCGGATTCGACCGCAGCGACTTCCCTGGGTTGCCTGCCACGCACTGGCTGATCCAGAACACCAATCTGAAATGGTGCGGATTCTATCTCGGCCCGGCGCCGAGCCACCCGTACTCATCCTGGATGGAGCAGCGCATTCCGCTGATGGCGCAGGGTTGGGGCTTGGCTCCGATCTATGTCGGCCAGCAGGAAGTCGGGCCAGGATCGCGAGAAGTGACGGTAGCGCGGGGCGACGTCGACGGCAAAGACGCAGCGGCTTTGATGGAGCAGGCGGGGTTCCCGAAAGGGTCTTATGTTTATCTGGACCTAGAGAACGGACCTCCGTTGACGATTCAGCAACGTGGTTATGTCTCGGCATGGTCGACCTCATTGGAGGCCAACGGTTACAAAACCGGCGTCTATTGCTCGTTTCTGTTCGCCGAGGACACCGCCAAGATGCTGCCGAGCGCGCGCATTTGGGCGTTCCACGTCAAGACGGTCGACCGGCATCGGGTTTCAGGGGAAGTTTTCTCGAACGCCGCACCGGGCGCGTGCGGGTTTCCCGGCGCTTTCATCTGGCAATATGACGACGAAGCGCTTATAGAATGTCCCTTGTCGGTTGCTGGCGTTTTGCTCGTCGATCTCGATGTCGCTTCGACGGCCGACCCGAGTTCTTGAACAGGAGCGCAGACATGCAGATCGATCCAAAAATCGCCATGATCATCAAAATCGTGCTCGGCCTGTTGACCGCTGTCACGAACGGCTCCCTTGCGCTGTCCGGCATCTTGACGCCGGCCGAAGCGACGCAGTTGACGGCGGTATGCTCGTCGCTGATCGTGATCGTCGGAATCGTAATGTCAGCCTTCTCTTCGTCGGCGCCTGGGCCGCTCGCTCCTGCCGACCCGCCGGCCGTCGTCGCTGCTACGGCGGCTGAGCAAGCGAAAAAGGCGTCCTGACCATGAGAATCGCTCTCGCCTTCTGCGCCGCGCTGGCGCTCGCCGGCTGCAATACGACGGTCGCGACGATTTCGCCCCAAGCCGTCTACGTCGGAGCCAATGCGTTTGACGCGGTCGAAGCTACCGCGACGAACTACCTGCTCCTGCCGGCCTGCCCGAAGGCTGCGGTCTGCCGTTCCGCCGCTGCGGTCGCCGCCATCGTGCCGGCAATCAGGCTCGGCCGGAAAGCGCGCAACGCCGTCGAAGCCTATGCCGCGGCGAATCCTGGCGCTTCGATCCCAGTCTCGCTATCGACCGCGCTCAGCGCTCAGGTATCTGCGCTTCAGGCCATCTTCACGCAATACGGGATCTGATCATGCTCGCGATCATCGTCAATCTGCTGGCCGGCTTGATGCCTTATCTCGCCACTCTGGCTTCGCCAGGAGTCGCGGCGATCATCACGGCGTTGGAGGCTCTGCTGCCGGCCATCGTTTCGGAAGTAGGCGCGGTCGGGCCGATCGTGCAGAGCATCATTGCCGAGCTGTCGTCGAACGCTGCGATCACGCCAGCGCAGACCGCCGCACTCAGCGCGCTCGACGCGCAAGTGGACGCCGCTTTCGAAGCCGCCGCAATCGCGGCCGGGGCCGCGCCAGATGCGTGATTCTGCTTCAAATAGCGGAGGCGCTTAATTGACTGGCGACCTGCAAGAGCGAATGGCGCGCATGGAAGCCAGACAAGAAAAGCACGAGCACGCCCACGACGAATTCATGTTGCGAACAGATCTCCGCTTAGAGACGATCATCAAACAGTCGGAAGATCGCAACGCGGCGATCGGGCGATTGGTCAAGCAATCCGACGAATGGTCAGGAGTTCGAAAGACGCTCGCCGTCCTAGTCACCCTCATCACAATCGTCGGCGGTGCCATAGGATGGACGGTCCACGAGTTTTCGTTGCACCTAGCCAGGAACTAAGCCAATGAACAAGGCGAGATTGGTTTTTCTCTTGTTGCTGTTGGGATTTTGGGCCGAAGGCGCCAAGGCGCAGAGTGCCCCGGAGACCCAATGCGTCGCCAGTGCTTTCGCAGGTGGAACCGGCGACGCCATTACAATTCCAGCGCTTCCTTGTGCGCTGACGACGAATCTGTTGATTCTTTCCGTTGTCTCTGCAAACACCACTGCTACCCCAACGCTTCAGCCATTGGGCCTTCCGGCACAGGTTATTGTTCGGGCAGGCGGAGGCCCGTTGACTCCTTCCGATTTGCCGGCAGGGGGTAAGGCTCTGCTCAACCCGACAGGAACACAGTGGATTTTGCTTAACCCGGCAGGATCGGTTACGAATGCTACCGTGGCGAATAATAACACGGCGCTTGCGGCGTTGCCGGTGGTGAATGGGGAGATTGTTGCGCGGTTGGGTTTCGTGAGTCCTAATGACAGCCCGGTTGTTTACTACAAACTTAGTTCGACGCCATGCTCGGCGGCGGATCTTGGTGCGCAAGTGACGATGAATGGAATCGGTTGTGCGAATGCCCAGTTGGGGCCGGCAGCAAGCGCGGCGGTCTGGGGGGTTGTTCCTTATTCGGTTTGTGTCGCCGGGGGGACAAGTTCGGCCACTTGCATTGCTACGTTGCAGGCGCAACTCCAAGCGGCGCTCAACTACTCGGCTGCGGCGCAAGTCTCGCTTACGATCCCATGTGGAATTTATGAAGCCAGTGGCACGTTTACCATAGCGGCGAACGCCTATGTCACAGGCCCCGTCGGACCTGGGACTTCGAATTGTGTGTCGATCTCTAGTACGTCTGGAACACTAATTGGTCTGGATATAACTGGCGGATCTTATTACGTTGGGTATATCACTATTGACAAAGTTGTCGCGGCGACGGCTGGATATGGGGTTAAAGTCGAGAATGATCTAGGTGGCAGATTGGACCATGTTGTAGTTCAGGATAACTATGGCGGATTCTCGCTTGGAGCTACTGCAAATTCCTACTGTGATTTTTGCATCGCGCAACAGAATTATGCTAACGGTTTTTTCTTTACAACATCTAGTGATTTGGATGCTATGCAATGGCAGATGACGCATTCGATATCGCAATTGAATAACGGTGTAGGCTTTGATCTTTATGTTTCCGGCACGTCGCCGGCCCCCATCAATGCTACTGACCCAACATTCTTGGACTCAGGCTCGTATGCGAATACGGGCGGTGGTTTCTTTTTCTCTGGCGATGCGGGTAGTGGGAACAACGATCTCACTTGCTACCACTGCTATAGCTCCTTCGACGGAAATAACGGGATCGCTTTTACGAATTTAGGTTTAAACAATTTATTTAGTAACACGTTTGTTGAAGCCACGGGTATTGGGTCGACGGGACGAGGTGGGACGACTGCGGCATCGAATGTTGGTTGGGGCTTGCTTGTAAACGGAACTAATGGGGGCCCAGCCTCGCTGGCTATTACTGGTGGAGCCTTTAGCAGTAACAGTTACGCAGGAATCAGCGTAAACACGGGGCTTACGGCGACAATAAATGTCTCGAACACGATCGTCTATGACAACGGTGCGGCTACTCCGGGTCTATATGGCGCTGTCTATGTGCAATCGCCGGGCATAACGTTGACCGGCGTTACTGCCGGCAATCTCGCCAGCGCCCGAGCACCCTACGGATTGCAGGTCTCCAGCGCCGCGGTTGCGGCTGGGACTGTTGTCAGCGCCAGTACGTTTACAGGAACAACGACGGGTTGTAATATTCCGCCGCTTAATGGTGGTGGCGTCGTTGGCTTCAATTGTAGCGGGCTGTTCTATCCCACTCCACCCTCCTCTAATGGACAGTCGTTTACTCTTTTGGCTACATATAACGCGATTGAGATCGACACAGCCGTACACTCTATAACGAGTGCCACAGTGGTATTTCCAAGCGCACCGCCAGATGGAACGACGATTAGTGTCGGCGCGTCTTCAAGCGCGACACTCACACTTACGGCAGGGTCTGGCGATGGCATGGCTTGCGCCGGGGGGTCGTTCTCAGCAACGATTTCGGTTGCCCAACGTTGCAAGTTCTATGAAGGTGTAGGGTACAGTTCTCCGCACGGCAAATGGTTCGCGTATTAAGGAGGCTGACATTTCTTTCACGAGCAACGACGTAGCGAATCAAGCGTTAAATCTGATCGGCGGCAAACTTTTCTTTAAGGGTCCTCGATTGAGACCAATGCAAAGGAAACCAACGATGAAAATTTTTCTTTGTTTTTTATTCCTTCTATTTGCCTTGTCTGGTGCGGAGGCCCAGACAACCTCCATCACCCCGAATGCCATGACGCAGTTTGTGGACTCGAATGGAGCTCCGCTTGCGGGCGGTAAGGTTTATTTCTATGTTCCGGGAACTACCACGCCAAGTCAGACTTGGCAAGATCCTTACATGACCACGCTGAATTCGAATCCAATCACCCTGGATAGCTCAGGTCGGGCGACAATCTGGGGCCAAGGTGTTTATCGACAGGTAGTTTTTGACCAATATGGAAATACGATCTGGGATCGGCTGACGGCAGGGGCACTTATCCAAAGCGGTACAGGCACAGGAGGAGTAGTTTTTCAAAATTCACCAACGATTAACTCGCCGATTTTGGCCGGAACGCCTTCGGCGCCGACGGCGAACTCGGGTACCAACACAACTCAGGTGGCGACTACGGCATTTGTAGCAAGTGCGGTTGCTAATGCGCTGTCGTCCTCGTATGTTGCGGTAACGGCTCCTCCATACAATGCTAAATGCGACGGTGTAACAGATGATACCAACGCGTTTAACACCGCGTTGGCCACAGGTCAGTGGGTTCTTGCGCCTTCTCACGCGACTTGTATAATCGCTGGGACACTCAATATGTCGGTAACGGGTTCGAGGCTCTCTGGTGGTGGTTGGGGCTCGACAATACTAAGTTTTACCGGAGTAGGAACGGGCGACGCAATCACTATGGGTACTTTTCCAGCCACGGCAAATTGTATCGGAAGTGTGCAGCCAAGCGATTGCCAGCAAACCTACAACCTCACTATCGACAACATGACGATAAATGCGCCGAATAGAGTCGGTGGGTTTATTTTTGACATCAACGGGGTCAGTCAGGCCTCAATTCATAATATTTATTATTCTGGTTGGGGACTTGCGCTGGTAATATACGCTAATAATGTTATTTTTGACACAATGAACGGTTATACAAATGACACCACGACAAATTCGATATTGCTCCAGCAACCTATCACCGCTGCAACTGCTTATTACTACCGGACTGATTCGGTTGTTTTTAACAACTTTACACTGAATGCGAAGCAACTTGGAGCTTCGTGCATGGCGATTGACGGTCCGGTTTATACCGTGAGGATCAATGCAAGCGCTTTGCTGGATTGTCAATATGGGATTATTGTTAATAACACAGCTCTTTCAGCTACTTACTATCCAGATTTTCTCTTCGCCAACGATCTCGAAATCGATGCGGCCTGCGACGGAGGACTTGCGATCAATGCAGGGGCAGATTTTCATATCTCGAATTCGTATTTTGCCACGCAAAGCTGCAATGGGGTTTCGGGCCATTATCCGTTGTTGGTTAATCCGGATACAGGGTTTTCTGTGACTCATCGGGTTGTTATTGTGAATTCGCAGTTTCATGATAGCGGCGGTCAAGCCGCGCTTATTGGGGCAAAAGACGTTACCATTGACAATTCGTTGTTTTTCGATACCAATCACACAGGAACGGGTACAACCCCGGCAATTGAGATTCTTTCCTCGGCTCAAAATATACTGATTTCAAATTCTTTTCTCGGCCAAGCCTACGGGGACCCCTACGCGCCGAATTATGGAATTATTATCGACTCTGGCGCAGCAAGTGGAACAATTTCGCTTTCGAATAACAATTATTCAGGTGCGACGACGAAGAATGTAGACAATGTAAGCGCGGCGACGATTGGATTTCTCTATGGAATCGGGTACAATTCATCGTTGATCTCCGTAACAACTTGCGCGGCAACTACGGCGTGTTAGGGGCCGAAGGCCCTGGGGACAAAGAGGGAATCCCCGATACAATTTCCCTCAAGGGGCGGAAGCCCCAAGGAGCAAGAGCGATGAAAAAGCTGTTGGATAGGTTGGCTAGGGCGACAGCTGTTGTCGCGCTGGAATTTGGACTCATGGCTCCGGCCGTGGCTGCAGGATCTTTGCCCCAGGCATCGCTGGTGGGTGGGAACCAATACTGTAACTCGCTGGGAAATGGGTCCTGCCAGAGCTATACCCCGGCCGGACCTGCTGCGGTGACTGGCGTCGAAACCATCGACGCGGATACGAATCTGGCAAGTGGGGCTCAGCCGCAGAATGTGCTGATTCCGGTCTCGGCGTTGGGCTTGGCGAATAATCGGCTAGTCGGTGGTGACTTCAATACGAATATTGCGCAGAGACTCTCGACAACCAAGGGCATTGCGTCTTTGGCCTCTCTGACCCCGACGGCGGCGGTGGTGAGCGCGGATGACTGGTGGGTCTACTCGGCCTCCGGTACCACCACTACCACTATCGCCTCTGGCTCCACCGAGATCCTTCCGGCGCTCGGAACGACCAAAGCGCTGCGGTTTGCGAGAACCACAAGTACGACCGGGTCGCAGCAGTGCGTAGGGCAGACTCTGGACCAGAATCAGTCTACTCCGTTGATCGGCGCTAACGCTGTGTTCTCTTTCTACGAACTCAATGGTGCAGGGCAGAGTGCGGTAGGTGGGGCCTTCACGGCGGAGATCTCCTACTCAAGCGGCTCTGCCGCGGCCGGGACCCAGGCTACGTTGGGATATGCGGGAAGCCAGGGCTCGAAGTACGCTATCGGGACCAACGCGGCGACCTTCGGGACCGGAGGCCCGACGAACCAGACCGCAGCGGTTCCGGTGCTTGGATCGGGAACGACTGGAACAATCGGCGCCAATGGCTTTGCGACCATTCCGGGTTCGACGACCTGGGCTCGGTATGTGATCGCCGCGCCGATTCCGACGACCATCCCTGGCACGACGACCGCGGTCACGGACGTCTCGATCGAAATCTGCTTCACCCCGGCAGGTACCGGCGCGAGCACGACGGACTGGATCGAGCTCCAGGGGCTGCAACTCGAAGCCAAACCGAGCACGGTGACGCAGAATCTTCCGAATGGGGTCATCACCCCGAGCGGATTCGAACGGAGACCGACGGCGGTTGAGGCTCAGATCGACTATTCCTACTGGTACTATAACTTCGAAAACCAGGGGATTATTTCGGCCGTGGCGAATTGTGTTGATCAGAGCACGACTGTGGCGCAGTGCAACATTGTGTTCCCGGTTCCGATGAGGATCGTTCCGGCCGTGGCGACGACTAGCGGGTTCCAGATTTTTACCACGACTGGATACTCGGCGGTTAACGCCTGCACCTTGGCGGTAGATGGAACGTATTCGGTTGTTCCGTCGAATACGAATACAGTCATGCAATGCACGGCGACGACCGTACCGGCGGCTGGCACGGCGAATATCCTGACGACGCTTGGCACGACAAGTTCGACCGGGATCATCGTGGCGAGCGCGTTGCCTTGAACTAGAGTGGGGGAATGGAGCCGAAGGCTCGGCTCCATCCCCCATTTACTAAGCAAACAATGGTCGGTTTTGGTTAGGTTTTTCTTCCGTGTCCGAAGTCCTTCCCCCCACTCCAATAATCTTTCCCGAGAAAATGCAATGCATCTTCTTGAAGAAAAGATACATCGTGCTCTATGGTGGTCGCGGCGCGGGAAGATCATGGGGGGTGGCCCGATCTTTGCTCGTCAGAGCCCGAGCCGAGCAACTCACGGTACTTTGTGCCCGTGAGTTGCAAAAATCCATCGACGAGTCGGTGCATAAGACACTGAAGAGTCAGATTGAACTTCTTGGGCTTTCAGAATCATTCGAGGTGCAAAGGGACAAGATTTATGGTCCTTTGGGTTCCGAATTCTCTTTCATCGGGATCAAGTCCGATCCGAATAAAGTCCGGTCGTTTGAAGGAATTGATATCTGTTGGGTCGAAGAAGCGAACAAGGTGACTAAGGACAGTTGGAATATCCTAACCCCGACGATAAGGAAGAAGGGGAGTCAAATTTTTATTACCTTCAATCCTGAGCTCGAGGAAGACTATACTTATAAAAACTTTGTCACCGATCTTCTTCCGAAGGCTCAGCCGGTGATTTGTCAAGACTCTTCGAGTTCTTTGTTTGGTCAAATCCTTTGGCATGAAACCGACGATACAGTTATCTGCAAAATGGATTATGAAGACAATCCGTGGTTCTGGGAAGACACGGAACTTCCTTCGGATATGTTGAAGGTGAAGAATGATCCGGAAAAGGAAGATGAATACCTCAACGTTTGGAAAGGTTTTCCGAAGAGGAATCTCGAAGGGGCCATATATGCCAAGGAACTCAGGAAGGCGGAACGAGAAAATCGAATCTGCGCCGTCCCTTACGAGCGAGAAATCCCGGTCGATACTTATTGGGATCTCGGTAAGGCCGATTTCACTTGTATTTGGTTCGCCCAACGGGTCGGAATGCAATGGAGAATTCTTGACTTCATCGGTGCTCGGGGACAAGAACTTTCCTTCTTTATTCGGGAACTCCAGCGAAAAGAATACATCTATGGTACCCATTTTCTCCCCTGGGATGCAGACCACGCTGTGCTTGGTCGACCTCATACCATTGCGACTCAACTGAGAAATTCCTTTTCTCCGAAGGCCATCAGGGTCGTTGCTAAGCACAAACGAACCGATGGGATCAACGCGGTGAGGGAGATGTTTCCTCAATGCTGGTTCGATGGGGTCAAATGCAGAGATGGGATCTCGGGGTTGAGAAGATATAAGTTTGCCGTGGTGAATGGGGTATTTTCGAAAGAACCGAGCCATGATGGGTCTGACCCCGCCGATGCGTTTAGAACCATGGCGATGGCGAGGCGATTACCAAGAATCGAATCAGACTCGGATTTGGTGAGGAAGCGACTTTCGGCTCACGTTCCGTCGGATTCCGATGCGTTGAGCTCGAATCATGGTTGGTTAGGACAATGAGCGAAAACAAAGTAGTTCAACTGATTCAGAAGGCAACTGAGCCGGACATAAAGGCAATTGAGTTTGTAGAGAAAATTTTAGATCTTTGTAAGGAAGGTAAGCTCAAAAGTGTTGCTCTTGTTGCAATTGACGAGCAGCAACTTCCTTATGTCGGTATTCCAGATCCAACAAAAAATGACATTTTTGTTTTGATGGCAGGCTGTTATCATCTAATTCAAGAACTTGATGCTAAACTCAAGTGGGGAGCCTAGTTCGTGCCCATCCAAGTTCCGCCGACCCCTGGGGATGAGAAAGAACCGGCGAGCTCGGAAGGCGATGCGTTGCTTAGCGCGAGTCCAGTTGCTCGTGAAGCAAGAAAATTTGCCGATCGGGTGATGGAATGGGAATCGGTCTGGAGACCAAGGTTCATCGACGATGCGAAATTTGCAATTGGGGATTCTGACAACGGTTATCAGTGGCCGGGGGAGATCTATAATAATAGAAATCGAAGGTCCAAGCCCTGTTTGACTATCAATCTGATTAGACAACACAACGGAATTATTTCCAACACGGCGAGGAAAAATAAGAGCACGGTTAAGTTCATCGGGCTTGGCAATGGTGCTACGCAGAATAGTGCTAATGTCCTCCAAGATCTCCATCGCCATGTGGAATGGCAATCGATGGCCCAGGATTGTTATACTCTAGCGAGAGAATGGCAAGTCAGGTCTGGTCGTGGCTGGTGGAGATGGACGACCGAGTACGAACCTGGGACTTTCGATCAGGAGCTCTACATTGTTCCGATCCTCGACCCCCTTTCGGTCCTCACGGACCCGGAAGCGAAGCAGAAGTCTGGCCTCGATGCCGCGAAAACCTTGATTTTCGATGATGTTCTTAATTCTGAGCTCTATTCAACCTATCCCGAACTTCGGAATATGAACTTGGGTTCGAATCCGCTTGGAATCAATTTCTATTCCGGTTGGGCCGAGAAGGACAAGACAAGGGTTGCCGAGTACTTTCGGAAGGTTCGAAACGAACGAGAGTTGGTTTCTTTTGTCCATCGGGGACAAAGGTTCACGACCCATCGGGATAAGATTGAACAGGTGGCGCAGACGGAAAAAAGCCGAAAAAGAATTCTTTCCGATCCCCAGACCAAGTTTCGTTCTGAGTTTCTCGATGAAGTCGAGTGGTATTTGGTGGTTGGAACTGAGGTGGTGGACTCGACCATCTGGCCCGGAAAGTATATCCCTTTGGTGCCTGTTCGGGGGGAGGAATCAATAGTGGAGGGAATCTTTGATTCCCCTGGCCACACTAGGCATATGAAAGATGCTCAGAGGATGTTTAACTACAACGCATCTGGCCAAGTAGAGTTCGTCGCGGGGCAAACCAAAACTCCTTGGTTGGTTGCCAAGAAGGCCATTGAGGAGTTCGAGGTCGATTGGGCTCAGGCGAATAATGAGACCAAAAGTGTGTTGGTTTGGAATCATCTGGATCTGGATGGAGGATCGGAGATTCCGATTCCTCCGCCGCAAAGGATTGATCCTCCGCAATCGAGTCCGGCTTATCAAGAAGGGATCCAGACGGCGTTGACGCAACTTCAGCTCGCGTCGGGCCAAGGGGAACGGCAACTTGGGCAACAGGGAAATGAACGAACTGGGGCGGCGATCAACGGGGCGCAGGAACAAGGCGAGACCGCAACTTTCCAGTGGCAAGATAACTACGAAACGGGGTTGATGGCAAGCGGAAAAATCTTCATTGATCTGGTTCCGAAGGTCTATGATACGAGAAGAATAAAGCATGTTCTTGCGAACGACGGAAGCGACTATGAACTCGTAATTGATCCTGGAGCTCGGGAATCCTTTCTTCGTCAACAGGCTGAGGATGGGCATACGATTCGAGCTGTTTTTAATCCAAATCTTGGTCGGTACGACGTTGCGGCGACTGTGGGGCCTGATTTCGGATCCAAGAGAAGGGAAACCCTCCAGGCGCTCACGTTGATTCTCACCCAGTCTCCGGATCTCGTGGGGATTCTTGGAGATATCATGCTCAACGCAATGGACTTCGAAGGGGCGCAAGAGGGGGCTATGCGGATGAAGCGCATGGTGCCGCCACAGGCCCTCGGAGAAGGGCCGAGTCAGAAGGAGCAGGAACTCCAGGCCCAGTTGGTCACCCTGGGCTCGGCGATGAAGAAAGTGCTCGATCTTAACGCCAAGGACAAACTTAAGTTGGTCGGGAAAGATCAACTCAGGGATATTGAGGCATACAAGGCCGAAACCGATCGGATGAAAGCCTTGGCAGATCAACTTCCGCTTGATCCAGACGGACTTAAAAAGATCATCGAACAGCTCGTCGAAGACACCATGCAAACGAATTTGGAAGAAGTCACTACCTCGGCGGAAGAGGAGACTAAGGATGACGAGCCGGAACCGGAGGCTCCGATTGTTCCGAATGCTCAGAAGGCTCCGGACGGCGAATGGTATTTGACCGATCCGACGAGACAGGGGAAATATCTCCATGTTGCTCCGCGGGGAGCAGAGGGACAATGACTGATCAAAATCCGTTCGGCTCGATCGATCAGGGCTCAATACCATCTTCTGGTCCGCTGCCCTGGTACGGAGCCAATGCGCTTTCGTCCGCTCAACCTTCATCCCCGTTGGGGGCGGTGGATGGAGCGAACTCGGCACTGCCGAATTCGACGCCAGCTACCAATGCGATCTCAGCTCCGGAAACCAATCCTAATTTACCTTCCCCTCCACAAACACTTGCCTCGCCGGAAGCGGCGAAGAAGATGGTTTTGGATCGAATTGCTTCCGGCGAGAGTCCTAATTACAATACCATTTATGGAGGTTCAACTTTTTCTGATTTCTCCGATCATCCAAGACAAGCGCAGGTGATAACCGAAGGGCCGGACAAAGGACAGACCTCCGATGCCGCCGGCCGTTATCAATTTCTTTCTTCTACCTGGGACAATCAGGCGAAGAAACTTGGTTTGAAAAATTTTTCTCCAGGAAATCAAGATCAGGCGGCGTGGGATTTGGCGCAAACGACCTACAAAGCGGCGACCAAACGCGATTTGCTTACCGATGCTCAACAAGGAAAAGTTGACTATTCCGCGCTTGGTTCGCAGTGGCCTTCGCTCAAAAGTCCAGCTGGCGATGATTGGAAAGCGACGGCGAGGAAAGCTGGCTTGACCGATGAACAAATTGCGTCGCTTTCTCCCGTTGAAGTGGCGCAATTTCAGCAATATCATAACTCAATTGGAGGCAAAGGTGGCGGAGCTCAGGGGAAAAATTCCCCCCAAGGAGGTAATTTACAGACCCAATCAGGAAATTCTCCTTCCACCCCTGATATGAAGGCCCTGCTTCAACTCTCCTTGCTCCAGGCCGCGTTTCCGCAACATAAGTTTACCCAGATTAACTACGATCCGTTTAAGATCGAACAAGCACAGAGGGTAGGATGAGCTCGCCAAGCATTGATCTGGTTCCGAAGGCCCGTAAAATCGAGCACCATGTTCACTTCTACGTCGCAAAGGTGGCCACCGATCTTACTCTGGCCACCTATGAGGCCGTGATGCATAATAATGCTATCCGAGCTGAATGGAAGCGAACCCATCCGGGGTTGAGCGAGAAACACCTCCAACTCGCGTTCGTCAAGCGCCATTTGGCCGCTCATGTTGCCCCGGCCCGCGCCATTCTTGCCGAGATGTTAGCATCGATCGATGATCCTGACTTACAAAGGACTATACACGAAGCCTTAGTTGCCGATAACTTTCTTACGCGCGGGCGCGATCCGAAGGGGTGGAGGCGATGAGCACAGAGTTGGAAATTCTTCCTGAGAAAGTCGAAATTGTTGAAACCCCAGCTCAGGCGCCCGATCCAATTGATGTGGAAAAGGCCGCTAGGCTCTCCGCCGAGGCCGAGGCTTCCAAGGAGAGGAAGAAAGTTGAAAAACTCCAGGAGAGAATCAATCGGTTGACGGCGGAACGCAAGAACGCTCCGGCTCCAGCTCCGGCCGACACCTCTTCGATCGAGGCTCAGATTGAATCCAAGGCCCAGGCTCTCGCTGAAGAGAAGGCCAAATTGTTCGAATTTAATCGAGAAACAAGTCGAATTCTCGACAAAGGAAAGGCTGCCTTTCCTGATTTCCTCGAAAAAGTTTCCTCCATGAAGGCCGCGGTGATCGATCCGACTGACTCGGCAGCCACCGCTCGTTACACTACTCTGATTAACGGAATTATGGAGACGGCGGATGGAAATCATGCTCTGAGTGCCAAAATCATCCATGAGCTCGGTTCCGATCCCGATCGGGCTGAAGAGCTCGCGAGAATGAGCCCGATCAGACTCGGAAGGGAACTTAGTCGGATGGCTGAAGCAGAACCGCCGGAACCAACGAGTCGGGTTCCGAAACCCCCGAGTGTGGTAGTTGGTGGCCGATCTCCTTCGTTCATTCCAATTGATCCGACGGACACAGGGCGATCGGATAAACTCTCGACTCAGGAATGGATGGCGCGGCGGGCTGCGGATGTGAAGGCTAAACGGGAGCAGGGTGTTCGCGGCGTTCGTTGAAAAATAATTGGTTTCGTTCGGTCTTCTTGGGACGACCTTAACCTCCCCTGTTCAGCCTTCCTAGGGTGGCTTTAATCCCCTCCGTTCGGACCAACCGGGGCCTGGGTCCAGCCCAATCAAAAGTATTGGCGCGGAGTCCAATACTAAGCAAAACCCAGGAAAGATCACTCAATGTCCAATTCTCTTCTCACCATCACCATGATTACCCGCGAAGCCGTAAGGCTTTGGAAAAATTCCAATGCGTTTATGCAGAACGTGGATATGCAGTACGACGATTCGTTCGCGGTCGAAGGGGCCAAGATCGGCACGGCGTTGAATATCCGTCTCCCGAATGATTATACTGTTCGAACTGGCCCGGCGCTTCAGATTCAGGATACCGTGGAACAGCAGACGACTCTGGTGCTGGCGACTCAGAAAGGCGTTGACGTTGCTTTCTCGACTCAGCAGCGCACCATGAGCCTGGATGATTATTCTCGCCGAGTGCTGGCACCGATGGTGAATAACCTGGCCGGCAACATCGCCGTGGATCTCATGTCTGGGATCGAAGGCGGAATCTGCAACTTCGTCGCAAACCAGGATACGAACAATAATCTGCTCAGTCCGGTCCTCTCGACCTACCTCAACGCAGGCGCAAGTCTTGATATCAACTCGGCGCCGAATGCCAATCGGAAGGTGGTGAATGGACCGCGGACGGAAGCGAGAGTGGTGAGCTCCTTGGCTGGTTTGCTCAACCCGAATACCCAGATCGGAGATCAATACATCACCGGAAGGATGTATGACGCGGCTGGGTACATCTGGATGAAAGACCAAACGAATATCATCCATACCAATGGAACGATGCCGCAGAACTCTGCCACCGTCAACGGGGCAAATCAAACCGGGCTTGCGCTGACCGTGACCGCGCTCTCGTACACGTTTAACCAAGGTGATATTATCACAATTGCCGGGGTGAACAAGGTCAACCGGATTACCAAAGCCGACACCGGCGAACTCGAACAGTTCGTGGTGACGCAACCAGCCGCAGTCGGCGCAACTACTCTTTATCTCTATCCCGCGATTGTGCCCTCGTCTGGTGGCCTGCCGGTTCAGTATCAAACGGTGACAGCGAGCCCTGCGGCTAGCGCTGCGATCAATCCAACAAATGGATTCGGGGCGAGTCAGAAATATCGGAAGAATTTCGTCTATTCTCCAGAGGCCGTCACCATGGCGGTCGCGGATATGGAGATTCCCAAGAATGTCCAGGAGGCCTGGAGGGAATCTTTCGACGGGATTTCGATGAGAATGGTTACCCAGTATGTGATCGGAACGGATCAACTACCGACCAGGTTGGACGTCCTTTATGGGTACCTTTGGGTTCGGCCCGAATGGGCCTGCGTGGTCGCAGATGTGGTGTGAGATAGGGGCTAAGCCCCTTGAAGAAAGGATTTTTTCCATGGTACCAGTGAGCATTTCCGAACTTCGAGCCAAAATTGCGCATCCAGAATTCTCGCAACGCTGGAATGAAGCCTCGCATGCGATCGACGGGCTTGAGAAGGCTTTGGGCTTCGCCGCCCGGTTCGGGGTCAATGTCAAACTTTGGATCGAAGACGAGATCAAGACCCCAGAACAGGAAGACAAGCCTTCCGAGCTTACTTCCGAATAACCTTCCTTCCCCCCCCAGCCAAGGCCCTCCCCCATGTTTTCTCCCAACAATCAGCGGTTTACCCGATTCGACATGCTCGAACACAAGGGTTACTTTCGACAGAATACGGCCAACGCGAACGCCGCGGTGGTGAACGGTGAATCGACTTATTCTGGTCCGGTGGCTTTTCCCCGAATGGTTTATTGGCCGGAGGAAGAGATTATTGTGGAGGGCTGGGACGAAGATACTCCCCGTGGGCCGAAATTCGTCGGGGAGCAACGAGCGCTCAAACACAAAATCGTGGAGACCAAGACTCAGTTCGAAGAAGCTCTCTTCGATGGCTGGCTCGATCATCCGGCCAAGGCGATTGAGAAGATCGTGGAGGCTAATCGGGCCGCAGGGATCAAGGACAACCGGGTCGTTCCGGCGATTTCGACCGCTGAAGTGGTAGGGAAGTTGGAACGGGAGTTGGAAGAACTCAGGGCACAACTTGCCGAGGCGCAAGCCAATGCGAGCAAAGTAGTGGTACCAGGAAAGTCGTCAGGAGTGATCAAAGGCGGGTTTACTTCTTCTTCTCCACCTTCCAACACATAGCCCCCGATGGCTCTCCTCGATCCAACCTCGACCACTGTTGGTGACATTCTCACCCAGGCGCTTAAAGACGCTGGGGTGCTTGGGTTTGGTCAGAGCCCGTTGGCCGAGGAAATCAATGACGCATGGGTTCGTTTGCAATGGTTGCTCCAGCAGGCGGAACAAGAACGATTTATGATCTGGCACCTTGTTTCCTACCTCTGTCAAGCGACAGGGCAAACTACTCCGTATTCGGTAGGCAAAGGTGGTCAGATTGATATTTCGCTTGCCGGGCTCAATAATCCGGCTCCGAGCCAACCGAGCACGGCGGTTCGGCCGGATCAAATTGAATCGGCGTGGTTTCAGCAATCGACTAATGGGGGCTCGAGCCCAACCCCCATTGTTTTCCCGCTTCGACTACTTCGCTCCATGGAGGATTATCGGCAGATTTCTCTTCCGACGCTCACTACTTTCCCACTCGTTGCCTTCTACGACCCAAGTTGGTCGATTGGCCAACTCTACATCTGGCCGTGGCCGAATCTTCCGAGCTATTCCATCGGAATAACCGTCCGGGAACAACTACCTCAATCTTTTCCATCTCTCACAACCCAGATCGTTCTTCCGTTTGTTTATTTCTCCTGGATGGTTTCTAACGTCGCGATAGCGCTTAGGCCCAAATATGGAATCGGAACCTTTCCCGGCGATCTGCTTCCGATTCAGGCTAGAAAATCCCGGGAAGTAATCCGTAAAGGCTCGACCCAAATTAAGAATCTCACCATGCCCGGCGAGCTCGTCCGGACCGGCAATTACAATATCTACTCAGATCAAACTTACTAAGGAGAAAAAAATGGCGGCAACTTCGGTACTTGGTACTATTAACCCTGGGGACATAAACCCCGGTGAACATCTCGTCGATGGGCTCACAATCCAGGTGGCCCTTCAGGACCAGCAATCTTCGTATGGGTTGACCGCTCATGCTGGCGGCGCAGCCCTCTTGGCGACTAAGCTTTCGGTCGGTCTCAACGAGCTCGCGACCGTGGCAACCAACGCCGACTCGGCCATCTTGCCCCCAGCAGTCGCCGGCCTTTGGGTCACCGTTATTAACGACGGGGCTGCAAACGCGGCGATTTTTCCTCAGCAGGCCAACCCGAACAATGCAGCCAACGCCGCTGATACAATCGTTCCGATTGGTGGAGGCACAGCGGCGAGTTCGACCTTGAACTCGAACGCCATTGTGACCTTTTATTGTTACAAACCCGGCTATTGGAAAGCCACGGTTTAAGCCCTTGCGGGAGCTTGCCCCTTGCGCCTTGAACTAATCGGAGGAGCTTATTCTGCGCGAAGCGTGATCGCGAATGCGCAGAAATGTATCAATCTGATTCCGGAAAAGAATCGGGCAGACTCCCCGACTTCGTTTACCTTCTATCAAAGACCAGGGCTTCGGAAGGTCTCGAGTCCGCCGAACCCGGGTATTGGCCGCGGGGTCCTTAAGGACTCACAAGGAAACGGCTACGCGGTGGTGGGGCAGGAGATCTACTTACTTGCTTATTCCTCGGGCTCCTGGACCTGGACCTCCATGGGGGCTTTATCGGATATCGAGACCACTCTAGTCTCTATCTCCGATAACGGCGTCGAGGCCGTGCTTGGAGATGGATCTTCTGTTGGTTATTCATGGACAATTTTGACCCCATCGAGTTTCGCCCCCATCGTAGATTCGACCGGAATTTTCACCGGAACAATCAAATGGGACGTGATTGATGGATTTTTGATCTGGGTTATTCCCGACGGAACTCTCTTTGGTTCCACCTACGATAACGAACTCACGTTCGACGCGACGTATTATGGGAGCAAAAACGGATTTCCAGACCCTCTGGTGACCTTAATCGTGAATCGAAGAATTATAATCTTGATCGGAACAGTCCGGAGTGAGATCTGGTACGACTCCGGTTCTCCTCTTTTTCCTTTCTCGGTTCAGCCAGGCGCTTATATCCAGTGGGGATGTATTGCCCCATATTCCGTCGCCGCGATTGGGATTGTGGTTTTTTGGCTCGGGCAGAATGAGCAAGGAACGAGTGTGGTTTTGGCCCAGGAAGGTTATTCCACCAGCATTGTGTCCAACTATGCCATCTCGACCGCGATTGACCAAATGAGGGCCGGGGGAATTGATATTTCAGACGCAGAGGCCTATACTTATACCCAGGGCGGTCATATCTTCTACGTCTTGACCTTCATCCAGGGAGACCAAACCTGGGTCTACGATTATTCGATTAAGGATCCTGAGTACGCATGGCATCAACGTGGCTGGACTGATCCCAATACCGGGATTCTTCACAGAGAACGGGCTATTTCCCACTGTTTTCTTCAAGGCCAGGATCTCACCATGGATTGGGAGACCGGGGATCTCTATTCGCTCGATCCGAACTATTTCTTCGATGATGTTGGAGGGATCTCTGGTCCGGTTTCGTTCGTTAGAACGTTTTCCCAGGTTAAAGAAGGCTACAAGGACCCGAAGGGACCAAGCGGCCCTTACGGCCGAGCTCACATTCCCACCGATGGTCATGCGGTGCAGACTTTTGAATTCGTGGCCGATTTCGAATGCGGAAATGGACCTCAAAACCCCAACGGTCTTCCGCCGCAGATTTCCCTTTCGTACTCAACCGATCGTGGCCGAACTTGGAGGGCAACTCTGATGCAAAGTGCCGGCGAGTTGGGAGAATACCATGCACAGCCGAAGTGGCCACCGCTTGGCCTTGCGAGATATCCTTTGTTCGAGCTTTCCTGGTCCTTCGGCGGCAAAGCGGCGCTGAACGGCGCCTGGTTCGAACCGGTTGTGGTGGCGCGCTAAAGCCCATGGCGGATCAAGGCTTTCCTCATTCTGACTCTCCTGTGGTAGACCCCTCCACCGGGATCTTCACCTTCAACTGGTATAATTATTTTGCCCAAGCGGGTGCGAACGCGGTCACGAGTTCCGATCTGCCTGCGGGAATCGAGTCCTGGTTAGACGGGCTACCTACAAGTGCTCCGAGCGGAAGCAAACAATATTGGTGGGATTCGGTAGCAAATACTCTCAAGAGAACGCCATGAGCCCTCCGTTTCTCATCCTCGCCGCGCCGAGATCACGCACGAACTGGATCTCCAAATTTCTTTCCTACGGGGCTTGGTATTGCGGCCACGAGCAATTGCTTTTTGCCCGTTCTCTCGGCGATGTTCGTTCTTGGCTTTCGATGAACCAGGTTGGTTCGGCGGAGACCGGAGCAATGTGGCATTGGAGACTTGCGAAGCATCTGAGGCCAGATCTTCGCCTGATTACCATTAGGAGGGAGAGCAAGGAAATTCTGGATTCCCTTGGCCGAATCGGCCTTCCAGTTCCCTTCCGACTAGTTGAGTCCTGGCAAAGAAAGTTGGATCAAGTGGAAAAGAGGAACCGGGATGCGGTTCGAATCGAGTTCGAAGAACTAAAAAATGAAGAAGGACTGAAAAGACTCTGGTCTGCCACTCTCGATGCCTCGTTTGATCCCGAATGGGCAGCAAAGCACCAGAGTCAAAATATCCAGGCCTCCGTACCCTTCCTAACCAAGTATTTTATCGCCAATGAGAAAGGAATTAAAAAGTTCCTCCTCCAGGCCAAGGCCGAGGAGATTGCTCAGCTTCGTCCGCGGCGAGATCTAAGTTCTGTCTCCATCCGAGAGGAATCTTTCGATTCATTCCTTCTTTCGTCGAGGCCTGCCATGGCTCGACACCTAGGATATCAAGGAGAAGACCCGAGCTCGTTTGAAACCAAAAATCTTGCGCTCTACCGAGCCCTTGAGGCCAAAAACAACCTAATTATCTCCGTGGCCCGGTCTAACGGCCGAACCTTCGGATATCTCTTCACGATCCTTTCCCCTTCACTCGATTCCCCTCACGGAACTCGTGCTGGTTTTGGCCCATTCTTCGCCGACAGAGCTCTTCCAGGACTCGGATTCAGACTTCAACGTCATGCTCTTAATCTTCTCATGGCCAAAGGGGTAAAAGAAGTCTGGTGGCAGGAGGATGAAGAGCCGACGGTCGGCATTCTTGCTCGACGGCTCGGCGCGATTCCCCATGGCAGGCTCTTCCGAAAGGAACTTAACTAATGCCTTCTGCTGCAATTGCGCTTGCTGCGGGACTCGGCGCAGCCGGAAGTATCGCCTCCGGGGTTATTGGGTCCAATGCTAGTAAGTCTGCGGCGGCGACGCAGGCCACAGCGGCCAATCAGGCCACGGCGTTGCAACAGAGTATTTATAACCAGAACACCGCAAGACTTCAGCCTTTCGTCAACACCGGGGTCGGCGCGGCAAATGCTCTTTCGAGCGCTCTTCCTGGCCTCACGGCACCGGAATCGACTACATTTGCCCCGACACAAGCGAATCTGGAGGCTACTCCCGGTTATCAATTCTCAAAGTCCCAGGGGCTTCTTGCGACGCAGAACGGCCTTGCAGGGAGCCAGCCGGGCGGCGCTGCGCTCAAAAGTGGGATCAACTACGCAACCGGCTTAGCCTCCACTACCTACCAACAGCAATTCTCCAATTGGCAACAGGAATTTCAAAACTACCTTGGCCAAAATCAACAAATCTATGGAATGCTTTCAGGGGCCGCAGGAATCGGGGAGAATGCTGCAGCGCAGACCGGAACGCTGGGGCAAAATGCGGCTAATTCGATTTCGAATCTCCAAACCGGCAGCGCCGCGGCCTCGGCCGCTGGAACAATTGGCTCGGCCACTGCGGTTGGAAATTCGTTGACCTCGGGCACAAATGCACTCTCAAACGCCATTGGGCTTAACGCGGTGAGCAACCTTTTTGGAAATCAAGGAAGCGGAAATGCTTTTGCTCCAGTAATCGGCGGTGCCGGTTCCCAAGCCGTTCCGACAGTTTAAGAAAGAACCCTCCATGCTTGATCCTCAAGGTGCAATGGGACCTGGAGCCCAGCCGAATCCGATGATGCCGCCTCAGGGGGCTCTGGCTTCGCCCTCGTCTACTTTCCAAGGCTCGTCGCACCCCCTCATCGATCATCTCGAAGCCCAACACGGTCAGGCCCGGGCTCAATTTGACAAAATCGATCAGGCGGCGAAGCAAACCGGACTTCTTCGGGCCGGGCTGGACAAACTCAGCTCCATGGGCGAGGCCGTCACCGGGGACGATGTGATCGAAGAGATGGGAAAGTTGGTTTCGTCTGGCTTAGCCCCCGAAGGTCTCATTGCTCTCATGGCCGGTAATCCGCAATCGGGATCTCCCCCGATGCCCGAGTCCGGCGGGGCGCTCGCCTCCTGGCTTGCGGACCATGAACAGCAGCTCAAGGGACTCGAGGACCAGGTCGGACAGGCTCACGCCCAAGCAGCGCATCAACTGGGAACAACCGCAACTAAGGTTCTCCTTGCTCATCATCTCGCCGATCAGGCCAGGGGGCGAGTGGTGTTGAGGGGGGCTCAAGGGGCTCAGGGGCCAGAATCAAGTCCGGCTCCACAAGGTTCTCCAAACCCGTTTGTTCCGTAGGTCTTTGTTCCGTAGGTCTTCGTTCCGATGCCCTTCAACACCGATTTAACTGTTCCACAAGGCGAGTATTCGCCAGGACTCACCGCGAACCCGCTAGGCCTCGCTAACTCGGTTATGGATCTCCAGTCCAGAGCGCTGCAACAACAGCAACAAGGGCTAGATATTCAAAAAAGTCAGTTAGGGCTTGGTCTGCTGCAAAAGGAACTCAACGCAAGGACCATTTTTGGTCAGACCATGGCGAATGCAAAAACGGCGGAAGACGGGCTCAAATCCGCTTATGCAAATCCAGATTTGGCTCCTTACATCGGAGAATGGGCAAATCAAGTTCGACAGGGACTTTTGACAACGCAACAATACGAAAACGAAAGCCTCAAAGGAACACAGTCAGGATTTGAAACAGTGTTGAAGGCGGCTGCTGCCGCTGCCGATTCCGGCGACGAAAAGACAATCGCAGCGGCAATCAGTGGTGGTGCGGCACAACTACCTCCACATATTCGTGCGCAGACCATGGGGGCGATGCAAGATGTGGTGAAGAGTTGGACAAATGGAGCTCCCGATAACACACCAGATGCACCGACGGCACGAGGGGATTATATTAAGAATCAAATTATAAATTGGGGGCTTACACATCAAGTAAGCCCTGAGACAGTGCAGGCTATTCTTGGAAAACCTGGAATGCAAGAAACTCCAACAGGGTATCAGCCGTATGTGCAGGCTCCGGTGCAAAAAGGAGGTGGTGTTACTCTTGCTGGTCCAGAAATCCCCAAAGGCCTCGGCCCCCAAAGAGACACTTCGACAGGAACAGAATTCCCTGCGGTCTCAGGACCAAATATCGGAACCCAAGATCCCAATGCGGTACAAAAGGTTCTTCAGCAATTTCCGCCCCCGAAAGACTTGGCCGGCGACGGCAAACCGCTGATCTCGGATCCAACTGCCTACATCACCCATCCGCTGAATTCCGCCGGTCAAGCCATGTTGAATCCGGTGGACAAGGAAGGGGCTTCGAAGGCTCTGGAAAGATTCCAGTCCGATGGAGCGGAGAAATTTGCCCATGCTCAGGACGGAATGGCCCGAGCGGTGCAGATGGACGCCGACATGGATCGGCTGAACAAAGACCCAGCGGGTTGGCAAAGCTCTGGCCCGCTCGGGGATCTTCGAAATTCTCTCGCTTCCTTTGCGCAGAAATTCGCCGAGATTACCAAGCAGCCGCTGCCGTTCGACGCGCAAAACATTGCCTCTTGGGAATCTTTTGCGAAGAATACAATGCCAGCGGCGCTTGATATGGTGGCACAGAGCCTGGGTCAACAAAGAGAAGCAGCGACGACGATCCAGAGTTCAATGAGATCAGTCCCTTCGATTGAAAATACTTATCTTGGGGGAAAATTGGTCAACACCGCGATGATGGCGCTTTTTCAACGTGCGATGGACGAGCGTGCCGTGGTAGACTACCAAAGAAAGGTGAACGGCGGGGATATTCAGCAGGCGGAACTTCTTTTCAACAAAGAGCATCCGGCAACTGAGTATGCCAGACAGGCCCTGGCCAAATTTGGCCTAATCGAGAAAGATGGCGTGACGCAATTTCCAGACAAGGCTTCGCTAGTAAACGCCGTTCGCCACGGATGGGTGAAGCCTGACGAAGCAATGAAGATCAAGACTGAACTGGGATTTAATTGATGGCGGAAACTCAGGCAATTGATCCCGAATTTCTCCAAGCCGAACAGGCAAGGAAAGCGGAAGAGAGTACAAAGATCGCAAGTCCAACGGGAATTGACCCGGAATTTCTCCAGGCTCAGGAAGAATTCAAGAAAACGGAACCGAGCCCGAGCGCAAGTCCGTCAAGCCCTCCGGGAGATTTCCTTTCCTACTTTCAACCTTCCGCGCACACACTTGGTTATTTCGGCCAACAAGCTGCACAAGGAGTGCTCTCCACCGCCGCGCTGCCTCGAACCGCGGCTGATTTTGTCAATTGGGGACTGCAGAAGAGTGGATTGAGAGCAAAAGATAGTCCACTTCCTTCAGATCTTGAAGTGCTTCCGGGTCAAGAAAAAGTAGATCAATGGTCACACGATCTCGGCATCGATACCATAAAACCAACAGGAACGACTGAGCAACTAATCGGTGCTGCTGGCCGTGGTCTTGGCGGAACGCTGCCTTTTATGGCTGGCGGCGCTGCTTTGGCACCGATAAAAATGGCGGGCGCTGTCGCCGATATCACTTCCGGTCTCTCCGCCGGTCTTGGCGGCGAGATCGGCCATATGATTTCGCCGGACTCGGTTTGGGCTCCTGTGCTTGGTGCAATCGTCGGTGGGCTCGGAGGGGGAAAAGGAGCAAGTTTTCTTTCAGATGCCGCGAATAAACAGGCTAACGCGGCCAAGCTATCCGAGCTCAACAAACAACTTGCGGCGGCGCAGGAAACTGCAAGTGCGACCAAGGCGGCGCAAAATGATCTCAAGAGTCCACATTTTGAAGCCAAAGTTGCCGATGATGCTCAATTTGAGTCCTTGTCCCAGGAGCAGAAGGCGGCGGCGAAAGCTACAATCGATTCCTCCAATGTCTTGCGGGATTCGGTGATTTCGGGGGCCAAGGAACATATCTCAGGCTCGAATGATTGGTTGAAATCTGAACTCGAACAAATCGATACCGGAAAACAAGTTGCGCAAGGGGCGCTTGAGAATATCACCGAAGGCAACAAAGCTCAGGCGGGAGATAGCCTACGTCAACTGGGAAACAACCGAAACGCAACTCCCGATCCCGACTCCACCGGAGCCCGAATCCAATCCACCGCCCGGACTTTTCGTTCCGAAAGTATTCCGGCGACGGAACTTAGAGTCTGGGACCCGGTAAACTCGGTTATGAGCGGGCAAGAAACCCCGCTGGATAATTTCATCGCCAGAGCGCATTTTCTTTCTTCTAAATTTGGAAATCTGCAACCTTTGTTCGATCGGCTTGCGCCGAACATCGGTGCAAGGTTGAAAAGCGCGACGAAATATCTTCGCGAGCCCGCCGAGCTCTCGGAACGAGACCAAGTGATCGCCGATGCCATGGGGCTTCCAGCCGATCCGATTCCGCCCCCCATTCCCACCTGGGAAGAATCGAAGAATTTTCGTTCCTGGCTCGGCGATCAACTCGAGAATCCTCAATCGGAGATGTTCAAAACTCTAAACGAAGCCAATCTTCGCTCCCTTTACCAAGCGATTTCGGAAGACCTCCGCGAAGCCGCGACGGTGCATGGGGTTGAAGCCCAATTTGCCGAAGCGAACAGAGTTAGCTCACAAATTCGAAGTTTCGCCGAAGGACCTCTCAAAGAGATAATCCACGGGCCAGAAAAAAGTTGGAATGATCCCAGAACCGGGAAGGTTGTTGCAAACTTGCTCAACGAAGGCAAGACGACCGGGGAGACCTTGAGTGCGCTTCGGGCTCAGCCAGGAACGTCGCCTCTGGTCGATATCCTCGCCGGACATGTTCTTCATCGGCTCGAGTCCGAACCAGAATTGTGGACTAAGTTGACTCCGGGAGCCAAGGTGGCCCTGGTGCCCGATCAAGCCGAACGGGCTGAGATCGAACGGGCGTTAGCCACTAGGGCTCAAGATGCTCCAAAGATTTCCGACGCACCGTTTATTGCTCAACGACAATCGGCGCAAGCGACGCACGAGGCCAATGTAACCACGATGCAAAAATTGATCTCCGATGCCAATCGAGCTCATCAGAACATGGTAGAGTCAACTCAGGCAAGTCGCGACGCGGCGATCTTGGCGGCAAAGAGAGCTAATAGGAATTCCTCTGTCGAGAGGGCAAGGGCTAGAATCGCCGCGGAAACAAAGGCGGAAGAGATTAGAAGATCGGTCGAAGACATTCGGAATAAGATCGAGGGGATTAAATCCACGACGGCCGGAAAGACTGAGAAATCGATCCTTCATGGTGTTCGGACCCTCCTTTGGTCGCATCTCGGTGAACCGGTCTCGGCCGTTGCGACACATGCAATGGGGCTAGTTGATCCGACAGGGACCCTGAGCTTCGCGAACAAGTTTATTCCCGCCGCAATTCCCATGGTTGCACATGGACTTAGCCACCTTGTAACTCATGGAGGAAAAATCGTTCCTTCCGCGGCGAAGGCCGCGGCGATAGGAACCGAGACCCAGGGGATCCCTCCACTCGAAAACGCCCACAAGGGCACTGACGGAAAGTGGTACCTGGATCATAAACCTTCCGGAAAGAGATATTTGATCCAAGGAGGAGAAAATGGAAGATAATGCTCTAGGGGCTTCGCTGGAGTATGATAATTCTCCTAAACCAAATCCCTTCGGTGATTTGGGTTCGGCGCAAGCCCCAATCTCCTTTCCTCCCAAGATCTCCGAACCCGAGGCCCGTCCGGCGGAGCCCAGCTGGTCGGAGCAAATCGGCCAGCTGGGAGCAGACTTACTTCATCGAGTTCGAGCAGGACTAACCGGCGATGATTCAGAGCCGACGAGAGGTAGCGAAGAAGCTGATCGGGAGAACTCGTTCTCGCAGAGAACCCAAACCGCCGCGGGGCTTGTTCCTGGACTCTCAAATGCCCTCTCGGCCAATGAGGCCAAGAGGGATTGGGATCGAAAGGACTACATCGGGGCTGGGATCAACTCGCTTGGAATTATTCCGGCTCCGCCGGGGATCAGGAATGTGGCCCGAGAGGCTACGCCGGCGGCGGAGGCGCTTGCGCAGACCCTGGCGCGACAAATCCGTGAACATGTCGTGGCGACAAATGTCTCGGTTCCGACCGAGTTAGCCAATCGAAACTATACAATTCATTGGGTTGATCCTCAGGCGATGGATCAGGCATGGCAAGCCGGTTCACCTTTGACTTACGTTCCATCTGGAGTGCCAGATCGCCGGTTGCAAGTAGCGCAGGAACAATTGAGAACAGTCGATCCAAATACCCCGATCGAGGCCCCGGCTTTTGGATACGTTAATACAGGAAGTGGGAGAGCGGCCATTCCAACAGCCAACCGCCATACTTTCGCGGCGATGCGGGATGATGGATTCTCGGCCATTCCTGTTGCCATGACGGATCAAAGCGCGGTGTATGCGAGAATGCACAGACTTCTAGTCCCCGATCCAAGAGAGGCAATGGAACAAAGGGCGAATGAGGCCAGGGAGAGATTGTCGGCTTTGCCCCCTCCTGCCTCCGTTCCTCCCCCTCCAACACTTTCTTACCTTTCGGCGGGGAGAATAAGAAACAGGGCTGCTTCACAAAATTCTGTTCCACTCATAACCCAAATGCAATCGGCGCTTGGTCTTAACCGAGAAGCACAAGCCCCTCGTTCGGTTTCCGATGCCCGGATGGCCGCGAGAACCCGTCCAGACGAAACCCCCCCACCTTCTTCAACTTCGAGGCCGATAAGAACTCCGCCTCGTCCTGTTGACTATTCTGCCCCAACTACCATTCCCACACCGGGAGAAATTACCTTTTCCGCTCGTGTCGCCCCTTATCGCAACGTGCAAGAATTTGAAGCAAGGAATGGAATAAATTCTGCAAAGACCATGGCACAGGCGCTGGCGGGAAAATTTCTCAAAACAAGAGACGGAATTGCCAGCGGGGTTGAACAGAATAGAGATTCTACTTTTGTCAAAACTCGTGTAGATCTCTACAAACCAGGCACCTCCACCAAGATCTCTTCCACCCCACTTGAACGGACAATTTTTCCTTCCGAGTCTAGAGTCCACCATGATTATATGATTCTGGCCTCACCGTATCGTGGTGGTGGAACTTCTCAATATCTTCTGGCCCGACAAATCTCGAACTACCAACGCTGGGGTCTGAATAAAGTTGATGTAACAGCAGCGTTGGACAACGGAGGCTATACTTGGCTAAAGTATGGATTTTTTCCCAAAGGAGCTCAGTCGTTGATGCTGGCCGAAAATGCTTCGCAAAGGTGGAGTCGAGTAAGGAGTGCTTTTCCTGCCGATAAATGGGAAGGGGTGCAAAGGGTGCTGGATGGAGTCACAAGCAACGGAAAAGATATGTGGAAAGTAGCAGACATAAATTTGCCACTTCCCCCCGGTATAGCACAAGACCCCTTGCAAAACACTGTCGGTAAGTACCTCCTTTCCGGCGTAGCCTGGTCTGGAGATCTTTTTCTCCGAGAAGAAGAATCCATGCGCCGCTTTTGGAAATATATCCACCACGGACTTAATCGACAAGCGAGATGAAAGAGATGGATGAAGAATCAAGATTTCTCTACGAAGATCATCCAGGTGACGATTCCGCCCATGCAAAGGAAGCGATCGAACGGGCGTTGGCCGATGGGATGAGTCCAGAGATGGCGGCAGCACTTTATGGAGGAGAAAAAATCAAAATGGTTCCAATCGGAACGATTCCGAAGATCAATTCACCATCGACTTCGGCGGCCGCGCCGAACCCCCTTGATCCAACTCCTTCCACGAAATGAAGGAAGTGGAGAGGAAGGAATGGAAAGATCGGAGGGACTCCTCGGTAGTTAGGGCGGCAAAAAGCGGTTTGATCGATCGGGTGGTTTTGGGGCCATCTGGGCTTTCCTCAACCAGATCAAGAATCTCAAACATAGTCAACCTGACTAGGCCTGGCGCTACCCGCTCGACTCTCCATCCATTGACATGAGAGGCGGGGATGGTGGTGGAGGGAAGGAAGAAGGGATCGGAAGGGGGAGGGAGAGATGACATGGGGAAGGGCTTTCTGGCCGAAGGCCATTTGCTAAGTGAGGGCGCATTGCGCCCAAGGAATGGGGCGGTGGGGCGAAGCCCCTAGGGTAGCGGGCGCTATGATTCCGGTCCCCCAAGGCCATCGAACGGCTTTTACGCCCCCGTCCCTTCCGCTTCGCGGTTCATTCCGGCCCTCTTGTGATCTTCGGACTCGGCAGATACCAATCCCCCGGCTTACTCCCATCCCTTCGTAAGTACCCCGCGGCTTCAGCCTGCATCATGATCTCAATTGCCTTGTTCCCCGGAACCATCGCAGCCAAGAACTGCATGAGGATAGTCCGATTAACACTCTGTTGCCCCGTCGATTGCCAGCGGGCAATGAGAAAAATATGTAATTCTTCCAAAACCTGGTAATCGCTCCGGCCAATCATGGCTCGGAAGATATCCGGCATGAGGGCCTCGGCCTCGAGCAACCAAGACTTGGCACGGGAAAAATCGAGTAAGGAGATCTCGAATTCCTCCCCTTTCCTCGAAGCCATCGAAACCGTGCAAAGTTTAAGCAGATTCATCTGCCGATTTCTATTATAAGCTGTGAGTTTAGAGTGTCCAGGCACCGGCCGGGCTTGCTTCCCGTGCCACCATTCGATCATGGCCTCCATTGCCTCTTTTCCCCATTCGATTTGACCATACCAAGTCGAGAGTTCGGAAAGAGATTCGAGCAACGGGGGCTCGAGCTCTTTAATCCCCTCGGTTTCGAGAAACGGATTTGTATATCTCATCGGGGTATCATCAAAGATCATCATGCATCTCCGGCCGAGTCCAGTCGTCCAGGTTTCCTCCGGAAACTGACTAGCGATGTAGGCCGGTTGGACTCCGGCTAGGAAGTTAAGTACACCCCATTTGATCTCATGAATCGGCGGTTTTCCGTGGCGGGTCCGAGCGGCGTAGGAGGGTGTGTTGTTATAGAGTCCGTTAAGAAGGCTCACAAAGTACATGTCGAAGACCGGCATGATCTGGCCGAATTCTTCCGCGACGAGGAAGTAAGAAGAATAGGTGATTTTTCTTCCCCCAGGAATCTCGAAGGTTTTTTCAGCCTCGCCGAGGGAGTCCACAAGCCCTTGAGGAGTCTCGGTGTCGAAGGAGATTGAGAAGAAAGGCTTGCCATCCCTGGTTTGAACCTTTCTCATCAAGTTCTTGGTCTTATTGACAATTCCTTTTCCGACTCCTGGCGCTCCGACCAGCATGGTGTAGAGGTTGGGAAAGGTCCGATAAGCCCCGGTGCGGAGCCAAACTCGGCGCTCTAGCGCCCCGGCAACCATGGTGATCGCGGACCATCTTCGATAAAGTTCCGGGCTCGGATCGTCCTCGGTCCAGGCGACGAAATCGGTGATGATATCGCCGGAAGAGATCGCGGAAAGGGACACAGGACAGAGCCTTGATGGAGTGAACCAGAGCAGGGGTCAGAAATCATGGAGAGAGGCCTGGAGAACCGAGCTCGGCGGGGACCGGAATCGGGAATCTGGTCGCGAAGCGCTCCATTTGATTAGCCCATCTGGATTGAGCCGGGGAATTTTCTTTTTTTCCTTTTCGGCCCTGTTCCTATCATCCTGACTCACTCTCACCCCCCAGTTCCAGCCGACCTTGGCCTCGCCAGGGACGACATAGGAACGGAACTCGGGTCCTGGCCCCTTGAGTTCGATTTGAATCAATTGAAGAATGTTGGAAATAATGCTCTTTTCGTCCTCGCTTTCTTTATATTGGAAGGTAATGGAGTCATAAGTTTGGGCGAGCAGTTGGACCCTAGGCTCGTAACGCCAGACTCGCCAAAGGCCGAGATTCATCCGATCGGCAGTTGTGGATTGCGGAAGAAAAGCGATGGCCTCGCGGAGCGTAGCATCATCCGAAGGTCTTCCGAAGAAATGCCTCCGGCGGCCTAATGGCGTCCTGAGCTCCCTTTTAGTTTGTAGTTCAGTCGCCGTCCATTGCCACCAACGAACTATTCCAGGAAAAGCCGGTTCGATTCCTGGTCCTCCGCGACAATATCTTGCTTGAAATTCTTCCATGATTCCCAGTGGGACTTTAAGCGACCGCGCCGCTGTCCATGCGGTTCCCATATAATTCGAAAGGTGCGATCCCCTTTTCGCCATGTCGCGGAATGAGAATTCCCGATAGAAATTGCGATCAGCAATCTCTCGATCCTCTTTTCTATCTCCGGTCCATCCGAGGGTAGGCCAAATTCTCTTAGCATTGTTCGTGTGAAGATCTCCGCTTTCGCAGGAGTTGAGAAAGTCCCAGTCACCGAACAAGCATCCGATAAAATACCCCACATCACGAGCCTCCACTTGTTCGAGATCGATCACACAGAGTCGATACCCCTCATCGGCCTCGAATGGCCAGCGAAGACCGGGGGCGATGTTCTGGGCATTTCGCCCGGTTCCGAAGGCATTTTCCGAGCTCGAGGGTCGTCCGGTCTCCGTTCCGGCGATATTATACGCGGCGCGGAATCGACCGTCAGGGTCGATAGCGGACTCGAAAATCTCGAGTTGTTTTTTCAGGTCCCGGATGGCCAGGATAATATTCACGAAAGGCTTTGCGTAGAGGTACTGGTCCAACTTCTCAAGGGCTTCTCGACCAGTCGAAAGACGTTTGACCCCTTTGAACGAAAGCCATTGCTCGGGGAGCCGAAGACCTTGTGAGCCGTAGAGGAATTCGATGAGTTGTTTAGGTGAATTGGGGTTAAGACCCCGGGACCAAACGGATTGGGCAAGTTCATTCAACGTGGACTGGAGCCCGTCGATCCGAGCCCGGAGCTCCCTCGCCGCTGCTTGCCTCCCTTGCTCGTTGACCCGAAAACCCTTCCGCATAATGGAGAGATAAGGGGCCTGAAGCGCCCGTTCGAACGAGTAGATTGGGGACCAAATTTCTTCCGAACTCTCGTGAGTCTGTTTAATCTCCTCATCGAGTTCGAAGGTTAGACAACAATCCAGGGTGTTGTAGACCTGGAGGGTCTCGAAAGGCGAGAGGATTTTAGTTCCGAGTTTTCCGTCGGAACCGAGCTCTTCGGTGTTGTAAATCGGCATGGGTGTCCTCCCGAAGAGATCAAAGTTGTTCTAATTCGTGTTGTTCGAATGAAGAGAAAATATAAGTTGGCGGAACATATTGGGATCGAGGGGTGATTAGTCGGATCGGAAGATGTAGCCGGTGGGCTTCTGCGATTTCGGCCGCCACTCCTTTACTTTCTTTCCATCCGTCTATGTTGAGGAGGAGAAGTTTGGAGCTCCGTGCCAACATCGCAAAGTTGTATTCTTTCCAGAATTCGGCATCGGATGGCATTTGATAGGCTTCGCAAAGCGCGTGACAGTGCACAATAGGGGAATAGACCCAAAGGGAATGCCGAAGGCACCAGGCGGTTGCGGCCTCGGCGGCAAGAAATCGGGTCTGGACGATCTCGGGATCGGGCGAGGAATAGTGGGAGGCGAGGTAGGAAAAGGACATGGCAGGGCTCCGATTTAATCTGAAAGATCAACAAGAAGATAGATTGCGACGGCGAGGACGAGGAGAAAGACGATCAAATGGCCCATGAGAGAACCTTTGGAAAAGAGAATCGCTTTGCGAGCTTATTCATCAGCTTTCTCCGGTTCATCTGCCCTCTTTTTCCTCATGATCTTCCAGGCCGGTTCGTTTGAGTAAACAGAGCCAAGAAACCCAAGTCCTTTTTGCATCTCGGGGAGAATCGAATGATGGAGGAGCATGGTGTCTTCTCTAGCATTCCAGGTTTCGAGCCCGTGAGCCAGGAAATATTGAATATCGTAGAGACCGTTTTGGAAGATCTTATAGTTCCTTCCCTCCAACAACCTCTTTACACAGCCCCAAGCACGAATTTCTTCGTTCGGGTTCCAATAGTGGAGTTTTTCCTTCGCTCCGAGAAAATTCCGAAAAGGAACCACAATCGCGCTTGAGCGTGAGTCCGCAAACCCGACCATGGTGATCTGCCCCTTTGCTGTCTCGGTATCGCAAGAGAGTGGAACCTGGGCAGATAATGTTCGTTCCGTCCACTTTTCCACCTCCTCAATTGTTGGGTTGATTAGAACGCTTCGCGCTGGTCGGCGAATTTCTCCAAACTCGCCTTCCCTCCCCGCCTTCATTAAATCCCCGACAACAATCTGTCTCCAGGACCATTGCTTCAGGACATTCGACGGATGAAAGGTCGGGAGGACCTTGAGACCGAGCCCCGTCAATCCATCTCTCGCAACCGTTCCACGGAGCCCAGATATACCACGAGTACCAAGTAAAGCCCAGCAAGCAACATTACCCAGAGCAACAATAAGGTTGGGCCGAAGGCTGGAAAGTTCATCGCGAAGGCGATCAAGATGGTGGAGATGCTCTGGAGCAATATAACGGCCTTGATCGATCTGAGGAAGAGAATATCCATTTGGAAGTTCCTTTTTGCTCACACAGAGAGAGTCGATTTTTCCATCCGCAGGGCGAAGATTAATCGTGTTGGTAAAGCCAAAACCGGCGCTCCGCGCCCATTCGTCCCTCTTTCCGATCCAGCCATGGCCCGCAAAGAACATCTTTCGGGCTTGTGCCCAGAGCTCGGGTTCTCGATCCGGAAGGGCCTCGCCTAGCATGAGGAAGAGCTCGCGGCCCGAGGAGCCCGAGAATGGTCGTTTCGTCTCTTCTTCACTTTCACCCCAGGTTTCGCCGACGAAGACGATGGAAGGGGAAAGGGAGCCGGAATAGTGGGAGAGGGGGGGAGCTTCGCTCCCCTCGCTCACCATCCAAGTACCTCAGCGGCCCGCCGCTTGGTCCTCGCGTCCTCAAGCGCCCTGAGCGCCAAGCGGGCAAATTCCGAGTTACTCTCAATCCCCAGGACCCTTTTAACCCCAAGACTCTCGGCTGCCCTGAGAGCACTTCCGCTCCCGCAAGTTGGATCAAAGATCGAAGAATCCTCATCTACCAACATTTCCATGAAATGTCTCAGCATGGCCTCCGGCTTTGTACTCGGATGCAAAGCCCGATCGGTCGGAGCCGCGTAAGCATCCGCCTTGATCTTCACAATCTTCCTCCCCCCTTGTACCCCAAGCAGGCAGGTTTCGTAGACATGCCGGGGCTCGGAGAAAGGAAGGGCCGCGATGCCTACATTGTCGGATTTGAGCCAAATTAGAGGAAATCTCGTCCATTCGATATTCGGGGCGAGTCGGGCAAAAGTCTCCATCGTCCATTGAATCGTCGAAGGTTTCGAGTCCAACCAAAACATAATGTGGCCCGAGACGGCGAGAAGCCGCGGCAGCGCTGAGCAAAGCCCCTCCACCAAGGCCTCGTAGGTCGATCGCGAATCATCGTATTCCTCGCCAAGATCTCGGCCCATTTGGGACCGATTTGTTCCGGTACGAATTCCGTTCGAGGAAAAAAGATTCGTTCCGTAGGGAAAGTCGCAATGGATGAGGGAGAATCTCCGTCCAGTGTAGGTCGGCCACCAGGAAAGGAAATCGGCCTGCTCGATCGGGGAAAGATCAAAGGAGGGCAGGGCAAGTTGACGTGGTTCCGAAGGCTCCGGCTCCGGTTCCGGCTCGCCCTTGCCCTCCAGCAGTCGCTCTAGCCGATCCTCTGGATCTGGAAGAAAGCCATCGGCCCCTCGGGTCGCCTCCATCATAGCTTCTCTTGCGTCGCCTTCGGCTCGATCTTTTCTCTTGAGCAGCAAATTGTACGCCTCCCTCCAGCCGCCACAGGCCAGAACCCTCGGGTCGGAAAGGTTCTCCCCGATCATCAAACACATGGAGGCCGTGGGCTTCGAAATATTACAAAGGTCGGCCAGGTCGCCCAGGGACCAAGAAGGACGGATTTTCTTGTTGATCGCGTCCAGCCGCGCCAGCGATCTAATCATGTCGGGCCAGGCAAGATCAAGCCTCTTTACATTTTCTTCGAGTTCGATGAGTTCGCACTCGGAACGAGAGAGAGAGGAAAAGAGGCGAGCGGGGATGATCCCTCGGCCATCCTTTCGGACGAGCCCGGCTCGATCGAGCTCGCGGCAGGCTTCCAGCCTCCGTTCGCCCGCGATGAGGAGGAAAAGGCCGTCAGGCTCTTCTTGGACAATAATCGGTTGGAGAACCCCGTTTGAGCGGATTGACCCTTTGAAACCCTCGTCGATTTTGAGTTCCCTTCGCTGGCGCTCTTCTCGGTTGACTTTGATATGCTCGATTTCGATATATTGGGTCACGGGAGAGCCTTTGGAATGGAAGAGGGAAAAGGAGGGCCCAAGCCCTCCTCTCTAATTGTCTCGGCCCGTTGCCTACGGCAACGTTAGATCCCTGAGATCGCCTTCACATTAAAGATCAGAGAGTTGTCTTTCTCGACCAGTTTCTGCTCCCCCTTCACGATCACGTTGGCCCCGATGGCCTTGGGGATTGCCTCTTCGAGCGAGCCGCCCTTAAGGCCGACGCTTTTCAAGAATTTGGCCAAGTTGAAGGCACCGGCTTCGCTCTCGTAGAAAAAGTCCATCCGCCAGGACTTCTGAGTAATATCAATGTGCTTCCCGTGTGCGTCCTTTCTTTCGTCCTCGGGGATTTCCGGACTCCAATCGAGAAACTTTCCCGAGTAGGTCAGGATTGCGGCCTCTTGACCATCTTTCTGCTTGAGTTTCCTAAACTCGTGCTTGCTCACCACTCCAGAGTATTCCGTTCCGGTCGGCAGCGCGGTCGGCGGGGCCACGGAATCAAGATTCTGGCTCAGGAGGGAAGTGGAAAAATTCGGGCTCATGTTCGGTCCTTATCGGTTCGTTTCGTTTCGTTTTCGTTTCGTTTTCGAGAGTTCCTCTGGGAGCTCTGCTCCCCCTTGTCACTCACAACCAAATTGAATTATTTCGGCTCCGCCGAAGGGGCCGGTCCCCGAACGGCCAGAAAATACTCGGCCAGAGCGGTAGAAAGATTATATTCCCCCTTCACCCTCATGGGCGCGGCGGACTTGAGTTCAACGAGTCCTCCCGTGCTTGTCTTCACAACTCTCTTTCCCCCCTGATTAACACTTTCGGCCAAGAGGGCATGGTTGAAAAATTGGCCCATCTTCGGCCCGAGCGCTTTTCCAATACTCTGCGGAAACCCTCTAGTCGGTCCCTGATCCGTCTCCATGAACGCGATGTGGCAGATCATCACGACGTGGCACTTGATGGCGTCGGAATAAAGCAGCATGAGCTGGCGCTGAAGCTCGAGTTGAGCAATATTATAATCGGATTGCTCTGGCTTCGAGATCAACCTTCCGCCGAGTTTCAATTGAAAGTTGAAAAGGGCGTCGGAAAATCTTGACAGCCCATCGATCACCAGGACTACCTCGGGTCCCCAATCCAAGATGGAACCAAGGTCCTCTGCTCCATCTGACCATTTATCGAACTGGGAGATGATCTTTCCGGCCAAGTCGCCGGTTGGAACCAATCTGGTTCCGGTCGGAAACCTCACCACTTTCATGGTTTCGTCAAGCGCGACGTAGGAAATTCTCTTTTCAACCGTCTGGCCTTGCTCTTCGGTCCAGAGGCCCTTGATCGGAAGCCAGCCGGAAAGGACCGAACTCGCCCGATCGCTCGAATGTCGATAAGGGCTCTCTGGGTTCATCACAAAATCTTTTAAGATCTCCACCCCTTTGTCAAGGTCGAGAATCCTCACCTTATACCCCGCGGCCGCAAGGCTCACCACCGCCCCGGTCTTCCCGGCCCCAGTATGCCCCATGAACAACATCTTGATGGTCTGGGATTGTTGAAAATGCTCAAAGGTCGGCATGGGCTTCTTTCTTTCTTACTTGAAGAACTTGCCCACATAGAGGACAACGTGATTTCGTACTCTTCGCCCCTGGTTTCGCCCGTTCGAGCCCCAGCGCGATCTGCCATCTCGAGATCGTGCTCTGAGTCACCCTGAGCTCTTGAGCAATCTCCCATTGAGACCGATCCTTGGAAGAAAGGGCTTTGAGCCGTTCGATCTTTTCTTCCGTCATTTCGTACTTTCTAAGTGTTCGGATCCGATCAGATGCTCGGTGGGACGAAGAGACAATAGACTGTGGCATATCTTCCCACTCCCTGGTTATAGAAGGCCCAGACACGACCGTCCTGGCTGTCAAAGATTTTTTCCTCGTCAACAGGGTTGTCAAGCCCCTGGACGTAAGTCTTTCCGCCGAGGCGGAGAATCAGATCGTCCCGATGTGCGTCGGCCTCGCCGCAGCACTCGGCTTTGACCCACGGAGGGATCGAGCTTCCGTCGACCCATTGGGTATGGGCGAAGATGGTTGTGGGGGCAAGAATGAGCAAAGTCGCAAAGGCAAATCGTCTCATGGTACGTTCTCTTGCGCCGCTTCGCGGCTAATCCACCCGCGTTGAATCCAACTTTCCCGGGCCTCCGGGCGCATTGAGCAGATCTCCCTAAACTCACAGCCCCCGAAGGCCCCACAGGCCATGTCATTCATGGGCCAGGAATCTTCGCACGCCGACCGATCCATCTGGGCGAGCCAGATATGACTGTCCTCCAACCACTCGTTTAAGCCTTCTTTGTTTCTTGGAATCAAGGCCCGTTCGAAGCGGGCAAAGCTCCCTTTGATCTCCACCCCATCGCAGATAATCCCCTTGGTCTCTATCCCAAAGCAGATCTGGCCCGCAATTGGGTAGAGTGAAAATTGGTTCCCTGGGGTAAAATTCCGGAAGAAAAATGAACCTAGGCTCCCTCCGGTCGTTTTAATATCCCGGATATATCTCCCCCCGGCGAAGTTGACAATCCGATCGAGTTTGCCGCAGAAAGATATTCTTTCTCCACTCGAGGCACAATAACCACTGTCGAATTCGAACTCAAGTTCGGTGGCCAAAGCCCCGTCGGGAAGAACGACGGTCTCCAGCACATCTTCCTCCCCGTACTTGTCCAGGTACCATATCAAGGTCCGAACGAGACCTTCTCGGTTTTTCGAAGAATGATCGATCTGCCTCGGTCGTTTCACGCCCGAATCCCAGGTGATAAAGAGTGCCCAGTCCACCGTGGCGGCTAACGCCTCTTCGTGGCTCTCGCCTTCATTCCGCAGACTTTCGTACCCTTGCACCCCCGAGTGGAACCAAGTTCCAAACTCAAGATCAATCTTGGGTTCCCTCGCCCTCAGCCCCCTCACCCACTTGTACCAATATTTCCTCGCGCAGGTCTTGTATTCCCCGATAGCGGAAGAGTTTACTCGGGTCTGCAGACCGGGGACTTCTTTGCTCCAGTGAACCTTGGTCGGTTCGGAAGGAGGGAGATTTCTCAACGAGGTTTGCTGATTTTGCATGGGAAAAAAGCTCTTCAAGAGCGAGGATTTCGACTGAGGTAAAGAAGGCCTCGGCCGGGGGAAGGAGAATCAAGCGAAGCTCGGAGAGTTTTCTCATCTGGTCAAAACCCGAGTTCCTCGCTTGTTCCTTCCCCCAGCCCGATCGCCGGCGGCGAGGCCTTCGCGTTTTTCCCCTTCTTCCCCTTTGCCTCCAGCTCCATAAACCGTTCCGCCTGGGCTCGGAAAGTCCGCACCATGAGCGGGATGGCATCGCGGAACTCGAGGGATTCGGGATCGAGGGAGAAAAGGAGGTTGAGGCTCATGGGATCGGCCTCGGTGAGCGCGGGCGAGAGTGGGATGGTGGGTTTGTTCATGATTTATTCTCCTCTTTCTCCAGTTCAAACAAATGGATTGGCCTTCCCGGCTCCCAGTCCCCATCCCATCTAACTTCGGCCCAAAAGAATCCCCGTTTGATCCTGACCAGAGTCCCTCTCTCCCGAGCCCCTCTAAGCCCCACCCTGTCACCCTTCCCCGGCCATTCCTTTTGTCTCAACTGCCATTCCCTCAGTCTTCCGTTCCGTCCCTTCTCCATCAAATCTTTTCCTGAGTTCTTCCTGTTCGGCTTTCTCAACCAACCGCGCCCGCGCCGCTTTGACCCCGTTGTGGACCAGCGATCGAACAATCTCGTTCATGGAGAGACCTTGCGAGCTCCGAGGACCATAATATTTCTCCAGGAAGTCGAGATCTTCGGAGAAGAATTGAAAATGACGGGAAGTTGTCGGGGCGCGAATTCGCTTGGGCATGGAGGAGGGCCTACGGGGTTTCGGGAAGTTTGGGAGTCAAGGAAGTTCGCTCATGCCCTAGCTCCCTTTATTCCGATGGGCCATCTTGAGAATGAGAAGATTTCCTCCTTCCTGCTCAAAGGCCCCTCCTGTTCCCCGAAACATCAGCACGTTGAGCCGGCCGTCTCCAGAGCCCTTCCGGGCCGCGTAGAGCTCGCGGCGAGCCCGGTCGAAATCGTCAACTTTGAGCAAAAGGCCATGCGAAGCATGGAGGGCTTCGTAGAGGATGGGGAGGGCGGGGGAGGTCATGGGGGCCTTGGGGTGAGATGGGCCGAAGGCCCGGGGTGGGATGGGCCGAAGGCCCTTGGCCCACAACATAGCGTGATAGGGGAAGAATGGCAAGGAAGAAGGCGGATCAAAGGCCCATACCCTGCTTTACTAACCAAACAATGGTACGTTCCCCCCCCCCCCCGTCCCGTCAAAATCCTAGTTCTTCCGACCCCGCCGCCGCCTCTCTTCGCCCAACATCCTCTCCCCTCCCAACCTCATTCCTTTCCATCTTCCCAATCGCTTCTTCCAGTGCCCCAGCCGCCGTCCGACCAGTCCCACATGAATATTCCCCATAGCCAATTCGTCCTCGCCAGACCATGGCCTCCCATCCCCGATCGGATTGACCAAGTTGGCCGAGCCGAAGGTTGAGGGCGGAAAGAGAAAAAATAAGATTATCGATTGTGGCTGACATTGAATTCTCCTTCATGAACGGGTTCGTTAACGGAGGCCATGCAAATCTCCCACCTAGCCCACGGGTCATTGGTCATCTTTCACTTCTTCCATTGTCCATCGGTCGAAAACAGCCTTGCAATCGGGGCAGTGCCAGCGTTGTACGTGGTCGTTCCACGTCTGGCCTAACTCACGTTTGAAATGCGTAGCAAACCCGAAAAACTCACGTTGATGCTCCGGTATCGGATCGCCGATCCAGGACGATTTGCACTTCGGGCATTCATTTAGATCACTCATGGCGTTTTGCCTCCCTTTGCGATCCGTTGCCTCAGCGGCGCGCACTCTTGGCACGTCACTTTGCGAAGTATCTGCGCAAGGTGTTCAATCCGACACGCAAACGGGTTCACGCCATCGGGGGTGACGTAGTAAAAACCGTCTCCGTTGCATCGTGGGCAAGTGGGTTTGTCGGTCATGCTTCACCATTCTCAATGCGTTCGGCGAGGGTGAGCACGGCGATATTTGCCGTATCCAAAGCGCGGTTATATCCAAGGTTAAACGCATAGGACGCGCTGTCCAATTCTTTCACATTATCTACGATTCCCGCCGCCTCCCGCACCTTTTTGGCTGCGTAGGCGCGGGCGAAGGCAGCAGCCATCTGAGATGACGACCATTCAGGATGGCTCCCGATCCAAACCTGACAAAACTGTCGAGCCTGTTCCTCAAGCGTCGGCATTGTCGGACCTCCCGTTTTTTAAAGAAACTAATAACCAGTTGAATTTGAGATATTCGAGATCGCGTCCGAACAGAACGATCTGCCCGCGCAAGACAACGCGCCATGCCCCTCCCTGAAGGTAGATATGTGGCTTGATCCATTTCGTCTTGCGAGACCATTTTGTCATCTCTTTACCATCCACGTTATTTGAGTAACCACGATGTACGACAGAAGATAGACGATGAACATTTGACAGCATAGGCGCGGACAATATCAGCTATTGATTTCAGTGGCTCCCAGCCATGTTTATCCGTATATGGCAAATCTGATAAACATGCATCACACACAAACCGCCCATCATTGAGATGAACCATATCTCCCAGAGGGTGGGCCGGAGCTTCATCATCGTTTTCTACGCAAATCTCACACGAATAGTAAGTGTGAGGAAAGGCTTTAATTATATATTCCTCAAGTGACTGCATTGTTTTATCAGCATTTCCATTCATTATGTTACTCCTATTCCAAACAACCAACAGACAAAAGAGGAAAGTAATATTAAGGCTACGAGCCCACACATAATTAGGAATAATATTTCCTGATTGCTATAGCATACAGGTTCTATTGGTTTCTGACTCCATTCTCTATAATCTGCTTTCCAATCAAAATTTGGATCACCTGGATCTGTAATTTTCATTGTTATTTTCTATTGTAAGAGATGAGTAAGATATGCATCTTTCTCGGTCATTTCGTCTTCAACTCAACACAAGCGTGAACCGCCTTATCGTAATCTCCATCACCTTTATCAGACAGACATTCTTCCAAGGTGGGAAATGTTTTGGCATGTGGGATCATAACTCTATAAGGGCACTCAACTTCTTTTGTTTCAGGTGCACATACGTATACGCCAATGAAAAGATATGCTGCTAACATCATTGCTCTAACTCCTTTATGGTCCGACAGTTTTGCTTAGTTTTATATGCGTAGTTACTCTCTCAATAGTAACCACGATGCTCAATCACGCCGCCTTCTGTATTACCAGACCCATTTTTTTTTCGCAACTAAATACCTCGACTCCGACGCCGTTGACGTCAACCTGCACTAGACAAGTACCGGATTTAATAAGTCCTTGTCTCCAAATAAGGACCGTCGGCGGTTTTGTAAACTCGACAATCACTGCTACGAGGAGCCAACACATACCAATCCCGGTCATCACGCCTAGTACGAAACTTCTTGGAACAGATGTGTTTTCGGTCATTCACCTCACTCCCATTTGGTTCTACCTATCGTTAAAGATACAAATAAGTGCCGCCAAGGCTAAATTAGTCGCCAAGATCGCAAGATAATATTGTGTCTGCGTTGTGGTCCCTGGATACAAACCAATCACCGCTATATATGTGGCTGTGGATTGAAGATATGCAGCTTTCATGGTTTCGCTTTCATCACAACTCAGTCTTCGGTATTTCGTTCGTGTCTACATTGCTGAGCCACGTATCAATGGCCCAACAAACATCAGGACTAGCGTATTCGCTTCGCTGCCCGAACATTGCCCGCTCTACGATGGTCAAAACCCGGTTTTGCGCTTCGAGTTCACGCACTCGCGCTCTCAACAGTTTGATTTCGTTAGAGGCGTCTTGCATAAGATGCTTGGTTTCGTTGTTCATGGTTATTTCTCCCGTGTATAGTTACTCTTGAGATTTACCAACAATGCGGCTTTCATGATTGTTCCTCCTCCCTTTCATCCCTCATCGGACTCGCGAGTACCCGCTCAAGATCAAAGAAGAAATCGAGCACGGGGCCAGAATTCGTATGAAAGGAGAGCGTCGCACTGGTCTCCCCTTGCACCGAAAGGGTCATCCAGCCACCCATTCCCTCTTTATACCTTTCAACACGGTCGATCTTGAATTTTTCCGTCTTGTGGAAATGAATTTGCATGTTCTGACTCCTTCTTCCAGCCTTCTTTGCATTCCTTAATCGCATGTTCAGCCGGCGCCTTCGATTTGCCAGGGCCGCGGCGTCAAAATCATCCGAGCAGATAGAGTTCCGCGAACGCTGGACGCCTTGAAACCTGTCGTAGCGATGATCTCTGCGCTGGTCAAACCGTTTTTATTTCGTTTAATCAGTTCAAGAATCGCCGGCTTGACCGTATTAGGTCCGGCGCGATTTGGCGTTCGGCCGTCATTCTTCAATTTGATGTCGTATTGATCAAAAAGAGCGCCGATAAAAGCGTCGCAACCTTTGTAATAATCATCTTTACAACGAAGTACAAAAGCGTCGCGATCTTTGTAAGCCTCATCTTCATAACAAAGTACAAGAGACGATAGCAACTTCGCGATTTCATTTTTAATATTTGTTTTCCTCAATTCGACAGACCGCTTCAGCGCGTCGTTATAAGAATTGAAAAACTCAGCTTTACCGACTTTCCATACCTTTTCTAGTTTATAGTCGTTCATGCCAGATCTCCAGATCACAGTTTCACAGGGCCGCGGCATTAGCATCAAAAGTTTCCGTGTTTAATTCTAGATATGAAAAAATCAAAAAGAGACGCTTTTTTATCGTCAGGCATATTAAACGTGCCGTTCTCAAATTCAAAAACAACGAAATTAAGAACTCGTACGGCTTTCTCCGCTTTGTTGTCTTCGTTAGAAAATACAGTTTTGTCTTTTTCTGTCAGTAGGGAAGACAGCACGCTGCGATAACCGCGTTTGATATCTTGCCCCATAACACACAGTAGGCGAAGCGTTTCTGAATGTGCGTCAGCAACCGCCGCGTCGCACAAATTTATGTGTATAGGCAGCACAGAAATCTCCAGATCACAGTTGCACAGGACACACCGAGCTCTTCTAGCCCATCTCGTTCAAATCCACCTCGATCAAGGTATTTTTCGTCCTGGTCTCCGCCACATATTTTAAATTCCATTCTTGCTCCAGAGCCCTTCCATCCCCCCGTTCAGCAGCTTTCCTCGCGTGTGTACTTGGTATTCTCCAAGGATCAAGATGAACCACCGTGTCCCATTCGAGCCCCTTGGCCTTATGAATCGAACTCAAGATCACCCTGGCCCTTTTTTCCGCAAAAATTTCATCAATTGCCTTCTCGAGTTCTTTCGTCCCCCGAGCCCCGGAACCCTGGGCAATACTTACCAAGCATTCGTGTTTATCCCTGATGGCCTCCCCTTGCGCCTCTCTACCATTCAACCTTGCGATCTCGCTTGCCCCTTCGGCCCAATCTCGGGCTTTGGTGAGAAAGGTTCCGATCTCCAGATCCGCTTCGCGGCCTTTGATCTTGCTCACAAGCCCCCTCAACCCCTTGCCGATATCCCTTCCGAGCATCTGGACTCCAATTCCATCCCTGAGGAGTTGGAAGGCTAGGGAGAAAAGCGGGGCGTTATTCCGACAAAGAACCGCAAGGCTTGCCGAAGGCGCAAGGCGGAACTTTTCAATCTCGCTCCAGGTCCAACCGGCTTTCCCCCGCTCGACCGTTCCGTCAGAGTTCCCCGGCCAGGCTCGGAAGCCGGGGGCATGTTCTTGCTGCCGCTCCACAATCCTTTTCGGGCAGCGAAAAGTAAGCGTAAGTCCTCGATCAGTCCATTCTCCCCTGAGCCTCCGAATCGATTCCATCGAATTCGAGTCCGCTCCTCTCCAGCCATAGATGGCTTGCTTCGGGTCTCCGCAAACCATCAACCTTGAGTTGGTTCCGGTGGCCTTCGCCAACATCTTGTGCTGAAGTGGACTCAAATCCTGGGCCTCATCGACCAAGATGGTCGGATATTGAGGAAAAACGACCCCTTCTGAGACCGTGGGCCAATACACTTGATCGTCGAAGGAAATCTTTCCCTCGAGCACCAGGGCATTATTCTGCCTCAGGACCTCGTTCGCCAAGGAGATCCGACTTTGATCCGTCTCAATCCAAAGATCTTCGGCAATCTCCTTCCAGGCCGAATAATCAATCGATCTTTTTTCGTCCGGCAGCCTTCCGGCGCTCTGCGCCCCGGAGACCAGACGTCTGGTTCCATCCCATTCGTCCGAGGTCAGTTTCATCGAACTTCGTTCGGCCTCCTCGGACAAGATCTTCCCAACCTTCTTCTCGTCCAGGTCCCACTTTGAGACCGAAGGGAGAGCCCGGCGAAGGACTCCGAACCCGAGCCCGTTCATGGTTTTGGTTTCAAAGTTTGAGGGAAATCTCTTCTTCATCTCCTCGGCAATGCTCTTGTTGAAGGCGAGGGCCAAACTTGGCCCTCGAATCTTTCGAGCAAGGAGCTCTAGCGAGGTCGTCTTCGCGCACCCTGCGTAAGCCTTAATCATCAGGGAATCCCGAAGGGCCGTTCCGGCCTCCATGATCCTCTCTTGTTCCTCGGTCGGAACGATCTCGGGGGTTTTGTTTTCCGGGCTCATGGTTCCGTTCCGCTCCGCTCGAGTTCGAGAAGAATCTCCTTGCCAAGAAAGATCAACTTGGCTTTTGAGGCAAAGCCCCCACCTTCTAGCTCTTCCGTTCCGACGATCTCGAATCCTTTCTTCCGCGCCATCGCGACGGGCTTGCCTCCAGAGGAGCCGACGTGGCCGAGCAGGAGACCTTTGGCTTCGCCGCCCAAGAAAAGTTCCTTAATCTCCCGGGGTTCGTGACCGCTTCCGGCAAGTTCGTCTTCGAACTCCAAAAGAGCAGCCCAATCAACCATCTCCCCGTTCCTCAGCACCACCTTGACCGCCTTCGCGTCATAGGGGTTGTCGGGATCGGGAACCAACTCGACCTCGGTTCCAGAGGCTAGAACTTTCAAAACCGTCGGGGCTGGTTTGGCAAAGTACGACCCGACTAAGAGCGCGTAGGTCTTGTTCATGGAATTCATCCTTTCTTAGCACTCAACGACCGAAGCCAGATCAACCTCCAACCCCGAAGGCTGACCAGAACCTGTTCGTCCCCATTCCGTTCCGAGAACCACCTAGGTTCCATCGGACTTCGAAGCTCTAGACCCGGCCCGTTCGGCCAGAGTCTCCCCCACCAAGTTCTTTTTTCCATCGCCTTTCATTCCTTTACTTTGCAGCGATTGTTCTTCATTATTTTCACGTTCCCGCTCCTTCCTCAACAATCTCATTCCCTCGTTTCGTTCTTTTCCATGCCAGGCGGAGCGACATGATCCCGAGCAGAAAATCTTGGTCTTCTGCCCACTGGGCTCCAACGGCCGGGAGCATTCTTTGCAAAGCATCATTCCCTTTCTCCTCCAAGGGCCGGAAGAGGCGAAACCGGAAGTGCAGGTTTCGCCTGCTCACCCCGAAAGGCCCTTAGCCTATCCTCGATTTCCAATTCCATCTTGATCTCGGAGGCCAAGATCTCGGAGGCCAACTGCTCAAGTCCCTCGCGCATTTTTTTCGAATGTTCGAGGCAAGCCTCCATAAAGGCCGATTCCGCCGCGGCTAAGCGCTTCCGATGCTCGTCCATTATATCCATCATGGGGATTTTTCTCCTTTGTTGCTTTAGTTCCGGCCTAATGCCCTTCGCCTTTCTTCCCCTTTTTCCCCCCGCTCAAGGCCGCCAGGACGAGCCAAAGAAGCACCAGTTCGATCAAAACCATGGATCTGTTCCTCAAGGCAAGAGGTAATCGGACAACCACCAGATGGTCAGCCCGACGAGAAAAACAAAGACCCAGAGGTTCATGGTTTGTCCCTCTCCCCGATCAACTTCCACCTCAGCCCGAGTGTGCGCGCGACGGCCTCGAGCGTCGCGAATTGCGGCCGCCGCGTAGCGCCGAAGAACCACGCATGGAGGGTGGCTCGCGCCACCCCGCTCTGTTCGGCAATGTCCTCGTAGGAGATCTGCCGCTTTGCGATCTCCTGAGCGATCAATCCGATCGCTGGGTCCTTGTCCCTGAAGAGATAAGTCTTGTAAAGTTGGCTCATTCTTTCCTCCCTCAGAAGCCGAGTTCCGTACTCGCCCTTGGACTTGCTTTGTCGCGTAGCGCTTGGTTCCTCGCCCTTGTTTCCCTGGCCCGTTCCCTCCCCAGCGCCATGGCGCTGGTGATCCCCTCGGCGACAAAGCTCACCGGGGCTCTATGCCCCTCCAGCCGACAGAAGGCACATCTCGAGTCCTTGCTCTTCCCGTGCGCGGTCCAGTGTTCCACCTGGGCTCTAGTCGGCGCGCCCTCAGCAGCAATGTTCCTCTTCCCCTCGGCGAGGCCAAGCAGGACCCGACGGAGGATCAGGAGAGGATTAAGAACCAGTTCCCCTTGTTCGTTGTATCGATCTCGGAGCGGGACCGCCCGGCTCTGGCCGTAGGCCCCTGGTAGCAATAGCTCTAGCCCGCCGTCGTCGGCCAGCCGAACCTCGACCGAAGGTCCTGCCATCAGCGTAGCCCCTGCTGGGCTTTGTTAAGGGCAGAATGTTCGTGGGCCTCTCTCTTCCGCTGAGCCCAATTGGACTCGAGTTCTTCCAACTCGATTTTTCCAGCCTCCCTTTCCAGAGTAGCGATCAGGTCCTCCATTCCGACCGAGACCGGGGCCGAGAAATCATCCTGGCCCCCCTCCCGCGCAATGGTTGCGAAGAGAAGGTCCAGAGCCCGCGCGGCGGACTCGGCCAACCTCCGTAGGTTCCGAAGATCCTGTGAGGTCTCTCGGGCTCTATTCGTCGCCGCGCTAGCCCCGCGAAGCGTCATCAAATCGACTATCGCTGTATCAATGGCCGAGGTAATCGGGGTGGAGGGTCCGGGGAAGAGCATGGAAGAGACTCCGTTCGCTAAGATGAAATTGACTCCGAAGGTAAAATCGAGCCTTTTCTCGACATGCTCAGGTCTAGCCCGTCGCTATAGCGTATGTACGCTTGCCTTCCATGCGTAGCTCTTGGTCCACGACTTACTATCCGGCTTGTGATGCGAGGGTCTTGGTCGGCTTGTACTATTTCCCCCGATCCGCACTTCCGTCAGGGCTCAGAGCCCATCAGGCTGCGTCGTAGGAGGCTAAGGATACTTTATAAAGTATCCTCACCTAACGCCGGGCTCACCCCGGCACGGTCAAACCCCAAGTCATAGACGGGATACTCCCGATGGTTTCCGGCGCCGACGTTATATCACTTCAAGGAGTTTTTGAATGTGTGCTCGCTGAGCTTAGCCGTTTTCATTATATCACCCCCTTTCGATGGTACTGTGGGCGCGACGAAGGCCCCGGCAAGGGGTAGTATGGACGAAGCCCATGGCGTTGTCAATGGGAAAGTGAGGATGGGTGGCGGATTGTTGGGTGGGTGGGGCGGACATGGGCCGTAGGCCCATTAGGCCCGCCAAAGGCCGTTAAACGGCCGTAGGCTTGCCCCGAAGGCGTTCCCGGTAGGCAAGGCCACGCCGCCCCGCCCCCGCCCTTGCCGCCCGCCTTCGGCGGTCTTGTTCCAGCACGTCCTCGAAGGCCCTCCGCGCCTCGGCCACTTCCGCTCGTGTTTCGGCCCTTAGCTCTAGCAGGGCCTCAATCATCTTTTCTTTCGTCAGACCCAAATCTAGCAGGGATAAGGCTTGTCCATATGCCCCCTCAAGTTCATTCGCGACCAGCTCCCCGTGGAAGGCGAGTTGATTCAGTTGCTTGATTCTAATGGGCATGGCGAAGCCTTCCTGTCGCGTCTAGGCCCATGTACCAGCAACGCATGTTGAATCGTTCATTATTTTTCGTCATGACCTACTCCTGCATGATTCCCTTTCACCCGGGGGCGATGATAATCAGGGTATGAGTTGCTTTGGCTGGCATGGTTTGTCTCCGTTCGTTGATCAGAATCCGAGTTCGTCACTTGCGCCCGCCGCCGGCAATCTAGAAAGTGCCTGGGGATGTTCTCGCCCGTAGGTCCGTTCCGTGCTCAGGGCGAATTGTCTCAGCGCCCGCTCAATCGCCGCGTCCATTGCGCTCGGACTAATCCTAGAATCAACCGCCGCGTTGAAGGGGAGGTTTCTTAGTTTTTCCCGCAGCCAAGGCTCTAGGCGGTCGAATTCGGCGAAGCCTTGTCGGCGGGTTTTGGGTATGGAGCGAAAGTTGTTGGAAGTCATGACTCGTCGTCCTCGAAAGAAATGGAGCGAAACTCGCCGTTTTCGTTTTTGTTCATTTTCTTTCCGTAGTTCATTCCAAGGCTCTTGCACTTTTTGCAGCGTAGTTCTGTCCAATTGACTCCTTTATAGTCTGCTGGACATTTGCTTTCTTGTTCATGACCGCACTCTTGGCACGTTCTGACCCAAACGGTTTGCATGGGATGGACTCCGAAGGGCGCGAAGCGCCAACAAGACCCAAGGTAGGCCAAGAATGTGGCGAAAGTATGACGTTACGGGCTTTAGCCCCCATCATTTGCTTAGTAAACGCTTCGCGTCCTGCCCCGCGCTCCGGTTCCGAAAGATTTTGGTTCATTGCCAGCAGATTTCTGTTGACTCGTCCCATCGTTCATAGTAGAAATGGCCCATCGGAAAGGGAATGAACCCGCCGAACCAAACCAAGCCCCAAACCAAGCCCCGAAGGTTTCCCCATGTCCATTATCAAGATTGACGACCACGAATTCGACACCGCCTTGCTTCCCCCCGGCAATATCGAAAAATTGCTCCTCTCGGCCATCGGCCACAAGGTTCGGAACGAAGCGGCGAGCAAGGCGCGAGCCCAGCTGGTTTCCCGCGCCAAGGAAGCGGCTGGCGACGCATGGCAAGATGGCGATGAGAAGGCGATCGCCTTTGACCGCGAGGACGAACGCCACCTGGCCCTCTATCGCGCCGCCCAGGCCGAGATCGCCGAGACAATCCGTTCGGGTGAAATCGGTTCCGGCCGGGCGTCCGGTCCTCGGTTGTCCGAGGCCGAAAAGCTCACCGACCTCTACTGTCGGGATCAGGTTCTCTCGATGATCCAGGCTCCGAAGTTCCGGCTGTGGTGGGATGAGAAGAACAAGCCAATCAAGAACAAGATGCCGCCGCGTGACCACGTGTTCCGCTTCGCGGATGGCCGTGAACGAGAGTTCGGGGAAATGATTTCCTCTTACTACGCGGCGAACAAGGCGAATGTGGATCGCCACGTTGCCAAGGTTCTGTCCGATAAGGCGAAGGCGGCGGAGAAGGCTGCGGCGGCGGCAGAGGAAGGGCTTCCGTTCTAAGCCCTTCCGGTTCCGTAGGTTAGCAGAGAAGGCGGGCATTGTCCCGCCTTTTTTGCTTTTGGCTGCTGGTTATTTTTCATGCTCTGGGGGATTGATTTCCCCGCCCTAGTCCTGTTCCCCTTGCTCCCCGCCGAAAAAGTCCCCGCCCGCTTGATCGTCCGCCGCGTTTGCTCTTTCCATTTCCTGCTGATACCAGGCTAGTTCTTCGGCGGCGCTCTTGGGCGCGGATTTAATCCCCGGCTTGCTTGCTTTACTGAGCTTTGTTCCGCCCGCCTTGTCCCTTGCCCTGTAGAACGCCATCCGTTCCCGGTGAAACTTTCTTTGCCGCGCAAATTTGCGATCAAAGAGCAACGTGTTTTCAAAAGCCGTGCGGGGCGCGATTACCCTTAGCTCTAGGCCAAGGAAGGTTTTTTCTAGCTCGTCGGCAATTGTTGCCGCGTCCATGGTTCCGTCTCGTGCTGCGACGATTAACTCGAGCGCGATGCGTTGCGCGAAGTCGAGCCAGAAGATAGCCCGATTGCCGTGGCGGGCTAGATCGGCTAGGGCTTCGGAGGAAATTCCAGCCATGGTTCAGGCTCCCTTTTTCTCGAAGAGGCGAACGGACATTCCGCGGCCGGGAAGGGCGCAAAGCGCCGCCGCCGCCGCCGCCGTGATATTTGCATATGCGTCATATGATGTCAAGGGCGCAAAGCGCCGTCACATGCTAATGCGTCATTTACATAGATATCATTTGAAACGTTGAAGGCTTATGTAGGGTAGCTCGGGGGGGAAGTGTGCTTAGTTCTTTCACATTATATTTATGTACAATTATTTTCAAGCCCCCCCCCCCAAAGGGGTCCAAGGATTCAAATGACGACTAAGCATGTGATGAATAGGTATATGACGGAGCAATCCTGTTCCGTTCCCCTTCCGTTGCCACTTTTCCCCGACCACCACTTGCTTAGTAAACGGTTTTCCCGAGCAAAAGTCAAGCCCTTGGCCTGGGGAATCAGGGCGAATTTACTGGAAAAAATGGAGCAAAAAGGGCTTGACGGGGCGGAGTGGAGGTGGTAGTGTGCTCACTATCGGGCGATCAACGCTCGAAAAGAGGGTTCAGGCCATGAACAAGTTAATTCTTGATGCGGAAAAGACCCATCTGATAGAGCTAACCGTGCGCGAGATATGTGATATCCTTAACGGGGAGGACGATGCAAATTTCGACACAATTCTTTACATTGCACAGGGCGAGGTGAGGCGGGGGAATGGCGAGCAGTTCGTGGTTATTAAGATCGTCCCTTGATCTTTCCACTTGACAGTCAGAACGAGAGATGCTAAGTTCTGGCTGAGGCCGAAGCCAGGGGGCCGAAGCCCCCCGTCGCCAACCAAGTGCGAAGCACTCAACGCCGAGAACAAGGATTCCTTCCATGACTTCCATATTCATCTTCGAAATTATTGACGAATGTGACTTCAATCGGATAGGTTTCCGTTTCGTGGCCTTGGGCCGCCGATACGGAGAAGACATAGCGATGGCCAAGTGCGAAGTACTCAACGCCGAGAACGATGACCGTGGTTGGTCCTGGCGAATGATCGAGGCTCCGCTGGAGTTGCCCTTTGGTTGATCCGATCGACCTTTGGTTGATCCGGCCGAAGGGGGGAGGGGGGGAGGGGGCTTCGGCCCTCCCTTCTCCTCTTCCGTTCCGAAGGCTCGTCGTTCCGAAGGCTCAAGGCTCGTCGTTCCGAAGGCTCAAGGCTCGGGCCAAGCCGGACTCGGCCGTCCGGGATCTCCAGCCGGGGGACCGGCCGAGGAGGAGAGCCTAGAGTGAGGGCTGATACCATCCGGCACATTTTTTGAATTTTCAACCAATGGTCTAGTTACCAATTTATTCCTTGGGGCTTCGCCCCCATCCCTTCCCTTCTTCCCCCATCCATGCCAACATCTCCCCGGCCCGGCTTTCCTCCCCCGGTCGAGCCGCGGGGCCTAGAGCACGAACCGACGGCGTTCTGGCATGGCAGCGACGTCGTAGGATTCGATAAGGCAGGAGGTGCGGCCTCCTCTCTAGGCCCCGACAGGAGGACGGAAGAAACCATGCAGGAAAACACATCTATAATTCCATTCGAGCCGACTTTCATCGGAATTGATTCTACTTCGACCGAGGGCTATTCCTGCATCTACTACTTCTTCGGCGGCGAATTCTTTGCTGCCTGGAGCGGCAAAGGCCATAAATGGCCTCCGTTCTTTGCACGAATGTTGGAAAAAAGTCGATAACAAGGAACTTCCCCCCCTCCCATGCCCGACTTCGACCCCGATTCCGAGCCCCCTGAGATCGACCTCGGCGAAGCCCTTGCCTCCCTCTCCGTTCGTGCCGGCCGAGCCCGGCACCTCGAACCCCCCTCTTTCGAAGTTCTGCGTGAGCTAACTCCTCAGGACCTCGAAATTATTCAAAAGTGGGGCGAGATCGGCCGGCCTTCGGGCGCACCCACGGTCGCAAAGCTAAGAACTTCTCACCATCGAATGGCGCAGCTCTTGGCCGAAGGCCATCCACCGGAAGAGGTAAGCGCCCTTACGGGCTATCGGGTCGAATACATTCGGGATTTGGCCTCGCAAAACCTTGCATTCAAGGCTCTGCTTGACCACTATCTCGGCGTGGCGGAAGTTAGGCATGTGGACACGATGGAGCGCCTTCGGAGTCTTGGTTTGGATGCGGCCGACGAACTCCAGGCCCGATTGGCCGAGAATCCCGAGGAGGTCTCGACCCCACAGCTCATGGGGATGATCGATATGGCGCTTGTTCGTCCAGTGGTTGCGGCGATGAAGGCTACGGGGCAAGTCGAGGCGGCGAAGGCTGCGCCGCAGGCGTTTCAGGTCGTGTTTAGATCGGCGGGGGGAGCACCAGCGCCGATTGTGATAGAGAATGAAACCAAAGGAGAATAAAGCATGACGCACGATTG
>Ga0302319_10001285_pt1 | contig 56098 bp, 47 predicted proteins | sample Bog_T0_2_FD_203319 | JGI IMG/M metagenome (GOLD analysis project Ga0302319, IMG submission 203319) | Peat permafrost microbial communities from Stordalen Mire near Abisko, Sweden - Bog_T0_2 | ecosystem: Environmental > Terrestrial > Soil > Wetlands > Peat | place: Sweden: Abisko, Stordalen Mire...
CGCGGCAGATTCTCAAAGAGCGGCCCGCCGCCAAAGTGCTCATGCTCTCCGCGCACAATGATGACGCGTATGTGGACACGGCCATCGCCTCCGGGGCGCTGGGTTTTCTGCTCAAGCAAAGTTCCTCCCATGAGGTGTGCCGGGCCATCCGGGAGATCCACCAGGGGAAGGCGTTTTTTAGTCCGGCCATTTCCCGGCGGCTGAACCGCTTGCAGACGCAGGCCTTCAACCGCTCGGGGACGTCCACCCACAAAGGCGTCCAGCTGACCTCCCGCGAGATGGAAGTGCTGCAGCTCATTGCCGAGGGCAAGGCCAACAAGGAAACCGCGGCGGAACTGGGCATTGGCATGAAGACCGTCGAAAAGCATCGCGAACATCTCATGCAGAAGCTCGACATTCACGACACCGCCGGCCTCACCCGCTACGCCATCAGCGCGGGCATCATTGAAGGCAGCGTGCAGTTGACGATTATTTAACCCGGATTCCGAAATGGGCAATGAAATCGAAAGGCCCTGCCGCGCCTGCCACCAGGGGGTGCAAATTTTCCCCGACGTCGCTTTCCCGACCCGTTGCCGATCACGGCATTTCTCGGGTTTTTCGTCCCCACTTCGGTATTCGGGTTTAGCGAAAAACGTTGATGACGTCCGGCAGCTTTTTGCCGGTGTTGAATTCCGTCCAGCGGCCGTCTTTGTCCACCACTGCCCAGCAGCTGAACTCAGGGCATTGCACCCAATAGGGCCGGCCGCTCTCGACCAGTTGGGTGGCGGGGATGTAAACCTCAGGCCGTTGGGATGTATTCTGTGTATTCTGTGATGTGTGCTCAAGCATCCCGTATTTTAGCGCACGGGATGCAAACGGCCATGGGGTGTTGTCCCCAGCAAAACCGGACGGTTTTCCCGGTCGGTTTCCCCATCCTGGGGAAAACACCCCATGGCCCGCGCGCACATCCTCGACTTATGCTGTCGCCCATGAGTCCGCCAAAAAACACGCCGGCTGACGATCCGGTCCGTTCGCCCGTTTCGTGCCCACCCAATCCACGCCAGCGTATTCTGGTGGTGGACGACGAATTGCAAATCCGCCAGGTCAACACCGTGGCGCTGATTTACTCGGGCTATCACGCTGATGCCGCCGAGGATGGGGCCGTCGCTTGGGACGCGCTGCAACGGACCAACTACGACCTGTTGGTCACCGACTATCAAATGCCGAAGGTGACGGGCCTCGAACTAATCAAGAAAATTCATGCTGCCCGCATGGAGGTGCCGGTGATCCTGGCCTCGGGAATCATGCCCGAGGAGGAATTGACGCGCTGTCCCTGGCTCCAGCCGAACCTCACCCTGCTCAAGCCCTACGGCTTCCACCAACTGCTGGCGGCCGTGAAACAAGTGCTGCGCACGTTCAGCGAGGCGCGCAACCAGACCGCGCCGCCGCCGGACTGGCAGCCGCAGGTCGGGCAGCCGCAGGTCGGGCAGTTGCGGCGCTGAGAAGAAACGATGCCATTCAACCTCAGATGGCCAACAAGGCTGCACCAAACCCGAACTCCGAAGTGGGCAATGAAATCGAAAAGACCTGTCGCGAGCCCATCGTTGGTAGGGCGCGTCACTCCGTGCGCGCCGCGCCTGCAATCAGGGTGTGCCAATTTTCCCCGAAGTCGCATCCCCAACCAATTGCCGATCAGGGTGTTTTGCAAATGTTCCTTTCCAACTTCGGTATTCGGGCCAAAGTCCAGTTTTATGGCGTGTGTCCGCTGTCACGGGGGTGTCCCGGAGGGACGACGGAGATTAGCCGGTGGCAAGCGGAGCGCAGCCACCGGACAACCACGACGATACCAACCCGCCCCGGAGGGGCGGCGGAACTAAAATACCACAGGTTCCCTCTCTGCCGTATCCATGCGGGCATGAATCCTCTTGACCGGATCTTCGAGCGGCCCTGGATGGACAAAGTTGAACCCGGAAAAAAACTGAAGGATATCCGCGAACGAAGCGACTGGCCGCGAATTTTTCCAGAAAATTTAGGAACGGCGGAAAACCCGTTTCGGGTTTCGGATTTCGGGTTTCGGGTTTCTGGCAGGTAGGGTAACACCCCATGGCGGCCGGCCGAGTTCAGGATTAGTCTGACAACATGAACCGCAGCAACCGCATTCAACCTATCGCTGGAGGTAATTTATGTCACTGATTTCTCTCATCGTCACCCTCATCGTGGTCGGCCTGTTGCTTTGGCTGGCCAACAACTATATCCCGATGGACGGGAAGATTAAAAAAATCCTCAACGTCGTCGTGGTCATTTGTGTGGTCGTGTGGCTGTTGTATGCCTTTGGCATTATCCAGCACTCGGGTGACATCCGGGTGCCCCAGCTCCGCTGAACCGCCAACCGCTGCCATTTTATGAAACATACGCAACCACACCATCACACCCCCAGCCCCGGTCCGCAAACTGTGCCGGTCCGCTTTGAATTCACCAATCCCACCGCCAAATCCGTCTGCCTCGCCGGCACGTTCAACCATTGGCAGCCGGAAGCCAAGACGCTGCATTCCTCGGGCGCGGGCAACTGGTGGAAAGAAACCGCGCTGGCGCCCGGCACCTACGAATACTGCTTCGTGGTGGACGGCCAATGGCAGCCCGATCCCAGCGCCAAGGAAACCGTGGCCAATCCGTTCGGCGGCAGAAACTCCGTCGTGCATGTGGCCAGCTCGCTGGCCGCCGCGCATCTGGCCGCTGCCGAAACCACGCCTTTGAAAACCGAAACCAACCAACCAACCACCAACCTATAACTTATGAACCAGGAAACCTCCACCAGCAGCAATGAAATCGGCACGCTCGCCGAAGACGCGCGCGCCTTATTGTCCGCCACCGCCGATGTGGCCGGGGAAAAAGTCAGCGACGCCCGCAAGCGCCTCGCCGCCGCGCTGGACAGCGCCAAAGCGGTCGCGGCGAACGTCCGCGACAAGGCCGTGGCCGGGGCCAAAGCGGCCGACGCGGCCGTGCACGAGCATCCGTATCAAGCCATTGCCGTCGGGGTCGGCCTCGGCCTGATCGCCGGTTATCTGCTGGCCCGCCGCTGCTCCCGCAGTTGCGAGTGATCCGGTTATGCCCGCCACTGCCAGCTTCCAGCAACTTGCCGCGACTGCGCGCGCGTTTGCGCGCCGGGTGTTGATCATCGGGGAAAACCGCCTGGAACTGCTGACGGTAGAGCTCCAGGAGGAGCGGGAGCTGTTCCTGCGCGCCATGCTCATGGCCCTCGGCGTGGCGGCGTTTGGCCTGCTGGCCAGCCTCGCGCTCACGGCCGCATTGGTGGTCTGGTTGTGGGCGTGGTCGCCCGTCGGGGTGCTGCTGGGGCTGGCCGGTCTTTACGCCGCCGCCGGGCTCTGGCTTTATCAACGGCTCGCCCGGCGGCTGCGCAACTGGCAGACCCTGGCGGCCTCGGTGGCGCAGATCCGCAAGGACCGCGCCGGTCTGGAAAAATTCCTCGCATGAAACCCCTCGAATCGCGCAAGCAATTGCTGATCGCCGAAAGTGAACTCAACCGCGCACAATTGACGCAGGATTGGCGGTCAATGGCGGTCGAAGCGCATTCGCTCGCGGATCGGGCTCGAACCCTCCGCAGTTTTGCCACGGTGGCGGCGGCCTTGATCGCGGGTCTGGCCGCCTTTCGCCGTCCCGCCGCCCCGCCGCCGCCGGAAAAACCCTCCTGGGCATCGACCCTTTTGAAAGTCGCCGGCCTGGCGGCCACCCTCTGGTCGGCTTTCCGCCCGCAAAGCCCCCGTCAAAAGCCATAGCCAGCCAGCCTCCGATTCAACCTGGAAACGGGGAACCTTCTTTCTTCCTTGGACAGCCTATGCAGTTAAAGAATCATTGAACCACGGATGGACACGGATGAACACGGATGAAGAAAGGTCAGAAGGGCGCTCCGGCTTGGTTTTCCACCGGTCACTAAACAGTGCGCTTTCTGGACGGTTGGAAAATCACGTTATTATCCGTGTTCATCTGTGTCCATCCGTGGTTTTAAATCTATTTTAATGAATCGTTCCGGCTTTATGTGGAGTTCCACATAACCGTCTTAGAGCGGCCCTGCCGTCCGGCCCGCCGCCATCGGGGCTGCCGGGGTAACCCCATAAACAATTTTTGTTCAGCGCAGATCCATCAAGGTTCTTGGTTCATCACCAGAATCTCCACCGGCAGGTTGGCGGGCACCAGTTCCAGCCCCAGTTTGTCCAACATGGCTTGCTTCAGGCCTTCGGGATGGTCGCGAAAGTTTTGCTCCCGCCATCGCAAGTCCATGCTGAAATGTTGCGTGAGGCCGGTTTGATCAATGACCGTCTGGTTGAAATAGGTTTCCAAGTAAGCCGCCAACCCCTGAAAACCCTTGCCGGGTCCCAGGGGCGCATCCGACGTATGGAAACTTCCCGCTTTCATGTAGGCGTCGGATTTTCCAACAATGGGCGGCCTGAGCCCCGGCGCATCCGGGTGACTGACCTTGAGCAGCAAAACCTCCAGGTTCTCGGTCTCCTTGTGTCCCACCAGGCCAAACCTTGATTTCAACTCCCGTTGCAAGGCTTCCTGGGAGCCTTGCGGCAAAGTTGCTATGAAATCGAAACGATTCGTCGGCGGCGGGGAGGAAAACCGGATTCGAATGGGTGAAATCCCATATGCGAAGGCGGCCATGATCTTTGGCTTCACGTTGATACACACAAATTTGTCGCCCTGGCTGCCCGTGTTCCAGTTTGCCCACTCGGAGGTGAACTTGGTCGGCATGATTTTGAATAGAGGCGGCAGCGCGTCGACTCGATCTGGCGCGAGGTCTTTGTTGATGCGCCACATTTTTTCAATCCGGTTGGCTTCCCGTTCCTTGACGATGACCACCGTGGTCGTTCCCGTCGCCAGCAACAGCGTCACACCGGTGAGGATTGCCATCTTTGTTTTTGTCCAAGCCATAAGTTTCAATGCTCCTTTGATGAGGGTTAAAGTTGAACCGCTGGCCGCCGCGCCTTTCGCCACCGCGCCGGCCGTCACCACCTGGGCCAGCGCGGCGGGCGCGGCGTGAACGGAATTGGCCCCCAGCGCTGCGGCGATGACGGCGGCGCTCGAACCCACCCCATGCCGGGCCAGATTTTTCCGCAGCTTTTCCAGGGCATGACCGACCCGCTTCTTGGCGGCATTTTCCGTGGCCCCCACGGCCGCGGCAATCTCCTCAAAACTTTTCCCCTCAAAAAAACGCAGCACCAGCGCGTTGCGATCCTGGTCGCCCAACCGGCCCATGGCATCTTCGAGCAGCGGCTCAATTTCCGGCCAGACGTTTTCCGTTGATTCATCCGAAAGCGATTGCATGTAAGCCTCCTGTTCGCGGCGGGTGCGCCGGATTTCCGCGCGCAAAAAACTGGCCGCCGCGAACCGGGTGGTTTGATACAACCAACCCGACAAAATGGTCCCGGCGCGCAGGCGGTGCGCCTTTTGGGCGAGGATGATGAAAACGGCCTGGGTGATTTCCTCGGCCGCGCCGGCCTGGCCGGTCTTCCGCAGCGCGGCGGAATAAACCAGGTTCATGTGCCGCGTGACCAGCGCCGCAAACGCCGCCTCCGAATGCTGCTCGACGTATTGCCGCAGCAAATCCATGTCCGCTGTTTCCTGCATCTGCCAATTAATGTCCGCCGCCGTCAAAAAGTGCCATGATATTTTTGCGAACTGATGGCCGAAACGTGTTTCAAAGGTTATCTACCCGTGCAACTTTTCCACCTTGATTTACCTTGATTTACCTTGATTAGGCTTGATTCACCTTGATTGGGGGTACAATCCGGAACGATGCTTTTGAACCCGAGACACGCGAACCAAATAAAAATGAAACGGAAGCCAGACTGGAACATCATGGTGTCTGGACGTTTCAGCTTCGCGCCCCGTCGCTCCTCCGGAAGATTCCGGCGCGGGTGGGCAATATCACTGTTGTGTGAGCTCATGGAACGATTTTTTGGTTTTAGCATAACCGGGGACCCTGAACGCCGAAGCTGGGGGGACCTGCCTGCCCCCGGGTGGCTTTGAACCAGCAACCAACAGGGCCGATAAACCATCATCCATAGCTCGCAGAAAAATCATTTCGCCGGATTCAGGGGAAAACGGTTCCGCAACGTGCGGACGAAAAAGGCATCAGCTTTGACCGAAAAAATTTCCAGCGGTGAAAAACCACGCTGACGCGCAAGTATGACTGCGAGGCCAATTAGAAAAGCCGTGATGACAATGTTAGGCCAGGCATTAAGAGCCCATTGGCCGGACCACGTCCATTGCACGCGGTTTGAAAATGGAAGCAAATAAGGGATTGGCCATTGGTCGCCATCAGGGCCCCGAGCGCCAACCAAATCCGCGAGCAAATGCAGGTGAAAACTAAAGAATGCGAGAATCATCGTTTTGCCTTTCTGCTTCGCAAATTTGACGGCAACGGTTGCGACCACCAAGGCAAAGCCGAGGTTGTGACCAAGCACATGATGGTAGTCACTCCACCAATTGAGTGGCTGGCTGGAGTGCTGAGTCAGCTTCTCGGCGATAATGCCCAGTCCGTCAATGTCAGGCGCAACACTCGCCCAGGTCACCAATGCACGATCTCGTTTCGCGAGGGACGGCACCGCATTGGCGACGGCCCAGCCCATGAAAAAATGCGTGATCGGACTCATGTGTTTGTGGAACCCTATGAAACTGCTGGCAGAAACTCAATTCGTCAGATAAAAAGCGAACAGGACCACAGCCGCCCAAGTCTCCGCTTTGCGTTCCTTTGTGGCCAAAACCCGCTCCGACTGTGTGACGCTCCAAATTTGTGCCAATTCGCCCAACCGCGCGTACATCGTCAATTCCTACACGCTTTCCAACTGGCCGATGGCGGCGCGCAAAGCCAGCTCCAGTGCCGCCTGCCGCTCCGGGTGCAGGATCTGGCCGCCGCCGACCTCCCGCACATAAAAACTGTCCAGCGCCGCGCCGCGCTCCGTGACAATGCGTGCCGCCGCAATATCCAGCCCCTGGGCCGCCAGGGTCTGGGATATGGCGTGCAACAGGCCCAGCCGGTCCTCGGTCTCAATTTCGATCAGCGTGCGCCCGTCCGAACTCGCATTGTCGAAGCGGACCTTCGTGCCCAACTGCTCGCCCAGATACGCGGAATACGCCGGCCGGCCGGTGGACTGCTGGCCGATCAGCTTGTGCAAATTCACCGGTTCACCGGTCAGCACCGCCTCCAGCAAACTGGAAAACTTCTCCCGCTGCTCCCGGCTGGCCAGATTGCCGGAGCGGCCGTCGTTGACAAAAAAGGTGTCCAGCACAATGCCGTCGTTGCGGGTGAAAATCTGCGCGCCCAGAATGTTCAGACCGGCGGCGCTCAGCGAGCCGGCGATTTTTCCGAACAGCCCGGCGCGGTCCCAAGTGCAGACTTTCACCAGGCTGTAGCCGCGGTCGCGTTCATCAATCCACGCCGCCACCGGCGCCAGCACCCGCTGGTTTTCCAGGATCAGGCGGTGCATGAAACGGTGCGCCAGCTCCACGTCATCCAAAATCTGCTTGGGGGTGTAGATCTCGTAATAGCGCTCCGGCAACTGGCTGAAATGGGCCGCCAGTTCCTCGTCGGAAATCCGGCGGGAAGCCAGCTCGCGCACGGCATAGCGCAGTTCCTCGCGCGCCTTTTCCGAGGCCAGGCGGAATTCCGTGCCCCCGGTCAACAGCATCAGGGCGCGGGAATGCAATTGCCAGAGGAGCGAATCCTTGAAGCCGCTCCACAGCTTGTCGCTGGTCCCCTGCGCATCGGCAAAGGTCAGCAGCAGCAGCAGGTGCAGTTTTTCCGCCGATCCCATCTGCCGCGCGAACTTGCGGATGACGTCCGGATCATCCAAATCCCGGCGCTGCGAAAGCGTGGCCATGAGCAGGTGGTTTTCCACGAGAAATTTCAGCAGCTCGACTGAGCCGGGTTCCAGTTGCAGCCGCCGCGCCGCTTTCAGGGCCAGCGTGGCCCCGACCTGGGCGTGCTTGCCCACCTCATGATCCGCCGCCTTGCCCACGTCGTGCAGCAACAGCGCCAGATAGAGCATCCCGGGCCGTTCCAGCCCCTGGAGGATCGGCGAATAATGTTTGTACGGCGGCTCCTTGGCCTCCCACACCTTGTCCAGTTGCTCCAGGCATACCAGCGTATGCTCGTCGGCCGCGTACTGATGGTAAAACTCATGCTGCACCAGGCACGTCAGCCGGCCAAACTCGGGGATGTACTTGCCCAGAAAGTTAACCTCGTGCATGGACCGCAAGACCCCCGAGACCTCGCCGCGCCGCTCCAGGATGGTCATGAACGTCTCCCGCACATGCGGATCGTTCAAAAACTCGCGGTCCATCAGCGGCAGCGAGTTGCGGATGAGCTGGGCCAGGTCCGGATGCAGCCGCAAATGGCGTTGCTGCGCGTGCAAAAACACCCGCATCAGCCGGCGGGGCGAATCGCGAAAAATCCGGTTGCTGGCCGCCCGGATCTCCTGGTCCACAAACAAAAAACCATCCACCGGCTCCGGCAGGGTCCGCGCCGACGCCCCCCCCAGCAGCCGCCGCCACTTGCCCAGCCGCCCCGGGGCCTGCGGGTTCAGCAGCGCCAGCCGCTGCTCCAGCGTGCGGGTGATGAGGTAAATATTCCGCATGTGCACATACAGATCGCGCATGAATTTCTCGATCCGCCGGCTCGGCGAGCGGTCGCCGTAATCGAGATTCAGCGCCACCGCCGGCTGCAGATTCTTGCCCAGCACATCCTGCGCCCGGTTGGTGTGATAATGCAGTTCCGTGCGCACCCGCAGCAGAAAATCATAGGCCGCCTCGAGTTGTTTGCGTTCGGCCAGGCTCACAAACTCCCGCTCCTGCAATTCCTTCAGCGACCGGGTGCGGTACTTGAAATAGACCATCCACAGCAGATTCTGGAAATCGCGCAACCCGCCGCAGCCGTTCTTGATGTTCGGCTCCTGCATGCACGCAGAATTGCCATGCTTGCTCCGCCGCGTGGCCTGGTCCTCGACGCGCAGGGCAATGTACTTCTCCTCGTAGCCCACCACACACTTGCTGAGGATGGCCTTCTGGAAGCGCGCAAACAACATGGCGTTGCCAATGATCAGGCGCGACTCAATCATGGAGGTCTTGGATTGCATGTCCGTGTTGGCGACCTTCACGCAATCGCCCAGGTCCCGCACGGAATAGCCGATTTTCAACCCGATGTCCCACAGCGGATACAGCACGCCATCGATCAACTGCGCCAGATACGGCAGCGGTTTGCCGGCGTTTACCTGCCCCTCATGCAGGAACATGAAATCAATGTCGCTGCACGGATTCAGTTCCGCCCGGCCATAACCGCCAATGGCCACCAGGGCAATGTCGGGAAACTCCCGGTGCCCCTCGCCCGCCAGCTTTTCGCGGCCGGCCAGCCACAAATGCTGCAACAACCCGTCGAGAATGGCCGCGCGGGCCTGGCAAATTTCCTGTCCGCCCGCCCCGGCCCGGTGGAGCAGCTTCAAGCGATGCGACTCCACTTTGAGATAATTCTTGTACCGGGCGAGCTTTTCGACCGCCGTGGCGGCGGGGGAAAACGTCAGGCGCGCCGCGCCGGCGGCCTCAATTTTTTTTAACAAGTCCTGCACAGGGCCATAAGATGGCGTGAACCGCCGGGCAAGGGAATGAAAAATTGCGGCGGACCGGCGTGACCGAGACTGCGGGTGGCGGGTAACCGCAGCTGCGGACCGGGCGGGAAACGAAATCAGGCGCGAGTCTTGGGCAAAGCCACGCCCCAAAGTGCCTGCTCCGCAGGCAAACGGAGTCGCAGCGCGACTCCGTCCACCTGCTGGCCCAGCCACGCGTAAATCGTAAATGCTGTGGTTCTGGCCGGGAATTGACGCCGCCCGGATTTGTGTTATTCTGTCGGGCCTGTTATGAACCGCCATCCACATGTCGCAGTTGTCGGTGCCACTGGCGCCGTCGGCATTGAAATGATCAAGACCCTGGAAAAGAGGAATTTTCCGGTGGGCAAACTCACGTTGCTGGCCTCCGCACGCTCGGCGGGCAAGACGTTGCAATTCAAGGGCCAGGAGATCCCGGTGACCGAACTGACCAAAGACTCGTTTCAAGGCATTGACATCGCGCTGTTCAGCGCGGGCGGCAGCATCTCCAAGGAGTATGCGCCCATCGCGGCCAAGGCGGGTTGCGTGGTGGTGGATAATTCGAGCGCGTTCCGCCAGGACGACAACGTGCCGCTGGTGGTGCCGGAAATCAACGCCGCCGATGTGAAGGGGCACAAGGGCATCATTGCCAATCCCAATTGCACGACGGCCATCACGCTGATGGCGCTGTATCCGCTGCATCAGGCGTTTGGCGTGAAGCGCATTTTTGCCTCGTCGTACCAGGCCGTGTCCGGCACGGGCGCGAAGGCGATTGAAGAATTGAAGCGGCAGGTGGGCCAGGTGGTGGCCGGCCAACCGGTGACCAAGGAGGTCTACCCGCACCAGATCGCTTTCAACGTGTTGCCGCACGTGGATTCCTTCCTGCCCACGGGGTACACGAAGGAGGAAATGAAGATGGAGAACGAGGGGCGCAAGATCATGCATCATCCGTCGTTCCGCGCCAGCGTGACCTGCGTGCGCGTGCCGGTTTACCGGTCGCATTCCATCGCCGTGAGCGCGGAGTTTGAACGGCCGGTGACGGTGGAGGCCGCGCGCGCGGTGTTGAAAAACGCGCCCGGGCTGGACCTAGTGGACGAGCCGGAAAACAAGAAGTATCCGATGCCGCTGTTCACCTCCGAGAAGTACAACTGCGAAGCCGGGCGCATCCGCAAGGATTGCGCGCTGGACAACGGCCTGTGCTTCTGGGTCAGCGGCGACCAGCTGCTCAAGGGCGCGGCCCTGAACGCGGTGCAGATCGCGGAGGAGTTGTTGAAGTAAACAATCCTGCAACTTTAAACTCCAAGCCCTGGCCAAGCGCCGGGGTTTGTTTTTTTATTTTGACGCGGCCAACCTCGGGAATTCAGCAGGAAGGACACTATTCGTCCAACCCCGGCCGCGGGTTGGCAAACTGCCACCGGAGCGCCGGTCTCCGATCCGGCGCGTTTCCAACACGCAGCCATCGCGCCGGGTCTGTCGTCTTGGGAGGCGGGCGATTTTGCCGTTTCGGGTATAGTTCATTGTAGCGGATTTGTGGATTGATGGATGGGTGATGTCCGGACTTATCCGGACTTTGGCAGGGTCTGGGGTCTGGGATTTAGGATTTTGGGGGACTGGTTGCGGACGTCCCGACGGGACTTTCGGGCCACGCCTGGCCATTGCATTTCGCTTTTTTCAAGGGGGTGTCTGCGGCACACTGGGGGCGTGGAAAAGGCGATCATCGTCATTCTTTTGTTTGCCGGCGCGAGTTTCTTTTTTGCGCTGGCGGAGACGGCGTTATTTTCGCTGAACCGGCGGCAGGTGGCGCAAATCGGGCACCGGCATCCGCGCCGGGGCCGCGTGGTGGCGCAATTGCTGGAGCGGCCGCAGGATTTGCTGGCCACGCTGGTGCTGGGCAACACCTTTGCCAATGCGGCGATGCTGGCGGTGGCCCTCCACATGGTTTTCCAGGCGCAATGGGCGCTGGCCCTGACCATCATGGTCCTGCTGGTGGTGGTGTTGCTGGGGTGCGAGGTGCTGCCCAAAACCCTGGCGGTGCGCCGGCCGGAACGCTGGGCGGTGCGGGTGGCGTGGCCGCTGTTCGGGTTCGAGAAGATTTCCAAGCCCCTGCACCGGATTGCGCAGGCCATGAACAAGGGCATATTAGGCAAGGCCGCCAATCCGTCCGCAACCTCGGCCAAGCTGACGGACGCGGAATACCAGGAGCTATTGGACATGGCGCTGCAGCAGGGCACGCTGGCCGAGATGGAAAAGGAGATCATCCTGCAAATCATCAGCCTGGATCAGCGGATGGCGCGCGATGTGATGCGTCCGCGGGCGAGCATGGCGGCCATCAGCGATGAGGCGAGCGTGGAGGAGATGATTGCGGCGGCGAAAAAATTCCGGCATCGCCGGCTGCCCATTTACGACGAGACGCCGGACACCATCGTGGGGATTCTGAACACGCGGGCGCTGTTGCTGGATCCGAAAATCGAGCTGGCGGATGCCATTGAGTTTCCCTCGTTTGTGCCGGACACCATGAACCTGCTGCTGCTGTTCCGGGCCTTGCAGAAGCAGCGGCGCGGTCTGGCGATTGTTTTGGATGAATTTGGCGGCACGGCCGGCATGGTGACCATGGAGGATATCCTGGCCCAGATCGTGGGGCAGCATCGCGTGCCCGCGCCGGAGGGGTTTGTGATGACCAAACTGGCGCCGGACCGCTGGCATGTGAGCGGCACCATGCGCCTGGAGGATTTCCGCCGGGAATTTCCCGGATTGCCCGAGGTTTCGGAGGTCGAAACCATGGGCGGATTGCTCACGCATCTGCTGGGGGTGGTGCCCGACGCCATGGAGTCGGCGGTGTTCGCGGGATTAAAGCTCACGGCGCACGTGACCGACGGCCGCCGGGTGAAGGAATTGATGGTGCAACGGGTCGCTGCCAAATGAGCACACATTTACAATTTACAATTTACGATTTACGCGCGTTATGGTGCGAGGGAGCCCAACGACGATGAGGATGACGATGAGGATGATTGAAGTTGCCGGGGAGCAGGAGGGCCGCCCATGAATGGCGGCGGGCTGAGCGGCTTGCTGCTGGCGCTGTGTTTTGGCGCGTCCTTCCTCCTGTCGGGCATGGAGGCGGGGGTGTTTGCCCTGAACCAGCTGCGCATCCGCCGGCTCGCGCGCAACGGCAAGCGGTCCGCCCAGATCCTGAACGGTTTCCTGGAAAAGCCGGAGCGGTTTTTATGGACGATTCTGGTGGGGAACACGCTGGCCAATTTTCTGATTCTGGGGTGGGTTTTGGCGGAATTGCAGGGATGGTTGCAGGGGCGGAACGCCCTGCTGGTGGTGATATTCTCGGTGCTGGTGTTTCTGTTTTACACCTATTTTGACCTGCTGCCCAAAATGGTGTTCCGGGCGCACCCCAATTCGCTGTGCCTCTCGGCGGCGCGATTCTTCCGGATCATCAATTTTTTGCTGTGGCCGATGGCATTGCTGGTGGACGAGGTGTCGAAAATCATCCTGCATTGGACGGGCGGGCAGGTGTTCAAGGGGCAGCTCTTTGGCAATCGCGAGGAGCTGCGCGCCGTGATGCGCGAGTCCGGCCAGACGCTGACGGATGATGAGCATGCGATGGTCAATCGCATCCTGGATCTGCAAAATTTCACCATGGGCCAGATTGCCCGGCCGATGGCGGAAACCGTGACGGTGGACACCCGGACGCCGCTGCGCGAAGCCATCCTGCTGGCGCGGGAGAAAAGCCTGTCGCGACTGCCGGTGTGGGAATTGCGGGACGGCCAGCGCCGGGTGGCGGGCCTGCTGGACATCGGTCCGCTGCTGTACCAGGAGACCCTGGACCTGGAGCAGCCGGCGGCGGCGCACATGATTCCGGCGGTGTTTGTGAATGAGAACGTCCATTTGGAGGTGGCGCTGCGGATGATGCGGCGCGGCGGACAGCGCATGGCGATTGTGCTGTCGCACAGTCGCACAGAGATCGGCATTGTGGCCGTGAAGGACATTTTAAAGGTGATGTTTGGCGACATGAAACTCTGAGGCAGAATGAAGGAGGAAACCATCATTTTAACCGGCCTGAAGATGCTCGGCGTGCTGACGCTGGTGCTGATGAACGGACTATTTGTGGCGGCGGAGCTGGCCATGATCCGGATTCGCGACTCCCAACTGGAGGCGCTGGCGGCCCGGGGCAACCGGCGCGCCGGGCCGGCCCGGCACATCCTGCAGCACATTGACGCGTATATCGGGGCAACGCAGTTTGGCATCACCCTGGCGAGCCTGGGCCTGGGCATGGCCGTGGAGCCGGTGTTTAACAGTTTGCTGGAGCCGGTGTTTAATCTGGCGGGCGTCGCGGCGTCACTGCGGCACCACATCGCGCTGGGCGTGGGCTTTTTCACGAACTGCTATCTGCTGATTGTGGCGGGGGAACTGGTGCCCAAGGCGGTGGCCATCCGGCGGACGCTGAAGGTGGCGTTGCTCACGGCCAGTCCGCTGATCTGGTTTTACCGGGTGTCGTTTCCGTTCATCTGGCTGTTGAACCGCTCCTCGCAAATGATCTTGAAGTGGCTGGGGATCGGGGCGGACGAATTACACGGCAACCAGTCCGAAGAGGAGCTGCGCGTCGTGCTGGGGGCGGCGCAGGGCTCGGCCGACCGGCGGAATCTCATTCTCAACGCGCTGGATCTGCGGCAGCGCACGGCGCGGGAGGTGATGCGTCCGCGCAATGAAATGACGATCCTGGATGCGAACGCCACGCTGGCGGAGTGCCTCGCGATTGCGGAGCGGACCCGGTATTCGCGGTTTCCGATCTGCGATGCGGGGGATCCCGACAAGGCCCGGGGGGTGGTGCATATCAAGGATTTGTATGCGTTCCGCCACCGGGCGCGGACGGCGGCGGATTTGCTGCCGGTCACGCGGCCGCTGATTTGCGTGCCGGAAACCGCGCGATTGGAGCGTTTATTGCAGCGGTTTCTGGAGCGTAAATCACACTTTGCCTTCGTGGTGGACGAGTTCGGCGGCACCCTGGGCATCGTCACGCTGGAAAACGTGGTGGAGGCGCTCGTGGGCCAGATTCAGGATGAATTTGATGCGGAAGCCACGCAGTTTGTCCGGCAGGGCGAAAATGCGTGGGAAGTGTCCGGCACGCTGCCGCTGCATGATTTGGAGAACATCATCGGCACCGTGCCGCATGAGGAAAATGTGGCCACGGCGAGCGGCTGGGTCACGCAGCGGCTGGGGGGCTTCCCCAAGAAGGGCGACAGGTTCGGGGTGGGCGAGTACGAATTATTGGTGGAGGCGATGGAGGGTCTGCGGGTGGCGCGGTTGAAAATCACCCGGCCGAAGCCAGCCAGCGACCCTACCATTTCGCGCCGCGAATCGCCAACCAGCCCGTGACGGCGGCCAGGGCGGCGTCCACGCCGACGGGCCACCATAATCCCGCCCCGGCCGAACCGGCGGCGAAAAGCCCCAGCGCGCCCAGCCAAAGGATGAGGGGATGCAGGTTCGGGGTGCTGCGCTGGCCGGGCTGTTTGCGAATCAGCAGCGGGGTGATGAACACCAGGATCAACAGCGACACGCAGACCCAGCCAAGAAAATTGAGCAGCGTGGCCCCCTGCCAGGTGAGGGGCAGCTTGGTGGGTTGCCAGAGCCAGAAGTTTTTCACATGCCAGGCGTAGGGCTCGAGCGCCAGGTCAAAAGCCATGGCCAGCACCGCCGTGAGTCCAATGAGCCAGAAGCCATAGGTCTTGATCTTGCGCCAGGGCCGCAGAATGAGCCGAGCCAGACCGCGCGCATTGAAGAGGGCGATAATCCAGAGCAAGGGGATCGTCCACGGCACAAAATTCAATATCTTCCAGCCGGCGGCGGGATTGAAGAGGACGGGGCCAAAGGGCAGCGCCAGGTCGCGTTGGGCGCTCAGACCATGGGCCAGACCGCCCACCGCCGCACAGATCAGGGCGGCGGACAGGGCGTTTTGCAGCGGCAGTTGCCGGTCATGCCCCACGACACTCGCCCCGGCGGCCAGCACGATCAGCAGTCCGTCCAGCGCCACGGATGGGGGGACGAAGAACTCCGCCACGAAAGCCAGGCCGAGCAATCCATTCAGTGCCCAGAATCCATATTTCGAGGTGCTGGTGGGTGGAATTGGCATCTAGTTTTAAGACAGTGTAAAGAAACGGTGCGCGGCGAAAACCTGAAAATGACTTTTTTTTCAGGAATGGCGGCTTTTCCCGGGTTGTAAATTAGTGCTGGACTGGGCATTACATTTGCTATGATGGTAACCATGACACTGGAAGTGATCCGCAAACACATCAATGCCTGCGCCGAGCAGATGAATTCCCGCTATGGCCGGGTGGTGTTTGACGAGTGGGTGGTGGTATCACTGGAACACAATCGCGCCCGGATCCTGTATTATTCCGGACCGCGCAATGATGCGTTTTTGCAGCACTTCGTAATCGACTTGGGGACGTTGCGCTCGGCGTTGCTGGACGCCTCCTATGGCGCGGGCGATTTCGAATTTTCGCGGCATGGCGTGGGCACGGGCTTCGAAGCCTTTCTGGTGCTGGGGGCGGGGCTGTTCCTGATCTGCAATAACACGCAGGATTCGATGGAGGGGATCAGCAAGGATCCACGCTGGCTGGGGGCGCAGGTGCCCTTTGCGGAACTGGCGGACAAAGTGCGCGTTAATCCCCTGGCCGTTTCCTGGGAGACCAGGATTTTCACCAAGCCAGAAGCGTGACCCGTCACCTGTGCTGGGGGATTCGGGCCGCTCAAGGTGAGGCGAGCAGTCCTTTCCATAGAAAATATCCGTAACCCACGACGAGCACCAAACCCACCACGCGCGGTAGTCTTCCCAGCCAGGTCACAAAGAAGAGGTGGAGGAGGGTTGCGCCCAGCAGCAGCCCCATCGCGGTCTGAAAACAGGGTGGCATCGGCATGGGGTGGAACAGCGCAAAAATCCCGAGGCAGAGGGGAATGGAAACGTGGGCGTCACCGACTTGGGAGGTGTACACCACTTCGGGCTGTTTGCGCCAGCCATAATAGAAGGCCAGCACGGCATTGGGCAGCACCATCAACCAGCCGCTGAGCCAGCCGAGATATCGCGCCTGGATGAAGCCGGTGTGGCAATTGGAAATCCAGGCCACCAGCCAGCTCGTGCTAACATAAATGCCATAGGCCCCCACGGCGAGCAGCGCCAGATCCACCGGCAGCATCCAGCCAAACGCGGATTTTCCCTGGCGGGCATTTTGTTTCAAGACCTCAAAAACATGGATGCATTGCCAGAATAGAAACAATCCCACCAGCACCAAGCCGTCGCTGAAGTCCAGCTGGCCCTTGCGGGCCATGGCCCAGACCGCGCCGGTAAAAAACAGCACGGCCAGCAGCGTGAGCAGGAGCGAAAGGCGGTTTAGTTTTTGGGCGCTGCCGGCCTGGGCCTTGTCTTTTTTGCCGGCCTCCGGCTTGGCCTTGCCCTTGACCTTGAGCTTGGCCTTGGGGAGCACATCCAGTCCCCAAATGAGGGCGGGCAGGCCCAGCACGAGCGTCATGTTGGTGACGTTGTTGACCAGCGAGTTGATCATGACGTCGGATCCACTGCCGTTGGTCTGGCCGAGGATGCAGGCGAAAATCAGGTTGCCCATGCCGGAGCAGTAGGGCATGACCAGGGTGCCGAGCACGGTGCCCTCAAAGCCGCGTGCGCTCATGGCCTCCAGCCGCCAGATCATCAGCAGCGACGCGACCAGGAAGAGCGCCAGGAACAGCCAGGGCGCGAACATTCCTTTGGCTTCGATCCAATGAATGAAGGGATTTAACACGCGGCTGAGTTTAGCGGAAAGAAATTTCCACGCGATACTAAGTTCATGATGCGTGATGCGTGTTGCGTGATGAAACCAGGTTTCAGGTTTCAGGTTTCAGGTTTCAGATGAGGATGAGGATGACCGGAAATCACGTATCACGCATCACGCATCACGCATCACGCATCACGCATTAGCCGGCTGATCACGGAAGGCCCAGAGAAAATAGGCCAGCACTACGGTGACCGTGGCGCTCAGCCCCCACCAAAACAGGGGCCAATGGGTGGCAGACTGGCGGGTGCAAACCTGGAACCACCACCCGCTGCCAAGATAGCCGACCAGGTTTCCCACGCCGCCATTCAAGAGGGTGAGCAAGGCTTGGGCCCGCGTGCGCCACGCCGGGGCAATGCGCTGGTTCAGGTAGATTTGCGCCGTGACGAACACCAGCACAAAGGACGCGCCATGCAACATGATGCCGGCCAGCAGCGCAGCATGGGTGTCCAGCCCGCTCAGCGCAAACCGCAGCACGCCAAAACCCAGGCCCGCCGCGAAAATCCATTTCAGGCGCCAATTCAACAGCAGTCCTCCCAGGCTGAACATGGCCACGATTTCCGTGACTTGGGCCAGGCTCATCCAGGCGCTCGTATGGCTGAATCCCAGATCATGCAAATGGGTTGGCGCATACGGGTAAAAAGCGCCCAGCGGGATGTTAAACAGGGTGGTGGTGATGAACACCACGCGGATGTCGCGGTCTTTCAGCAAGGTGAGCGCATCCAGGCCCAGGCGTTCGTGCCAGGCCAGATGCTCGGCGGAGGCCGGGATCTTCAATTCCGGCAGCCAATAGGTGGCCGCCGCCACCAGCAGCCAGGCACCCGCACCCAAATATCCGGTTCCGGCCGAACGATCCAGACTCAACCCGCCCACCAGCAAGGCCCCGGCCATCCAGCCGACGGTGGCCAGCGAGCGGAGCGGGCCAAACTCCTTTTGGGCGTCGGCGAGCCGGGCCAGCACCAGCGCGGTGGAGATGCTGAACATCGGCGCGTAGGACAAGGAGTAAACTTGCACCAGGAACAACACCAGCCACGGGTGCCAGTGCCGCGCAACGGCCATTCCGATCATGGCCATGGCCATGCCCGTGGCCACGGCGAGCCCGCGCAACACTCTGGCCGGGGGCGCATGGCGGTCGGCCATGGCACCAAACATCAGGGGGGATATGAACGCCGCCGCCGCCGTGGCGGCAAAGGCGAACGGCTTGATGGCATGCAAGTCATTCGCATCCAAGATGCTGCCCAGCGGCACGAACCAAATGGCCATGGCTGCCGCCTGGATGAAAAACAGGACCATCAGCTCGGCATATTCGGCTTTGCGCAACGTCGTCAACACAGTGGAAAAGCATAAGGCAACGGCTGGAAAACAAAAGATCGCAAGCTCCGTGCTCCGTGCTCCGTGCCTGCTGCCAAGCTGCCAAGCCGAATGCTTGCAGCCACATAGCCATAGCCACCGAAGCACCCACCCGTCCGCCCGTGGCTGAATCGTTCCGCCCGCAGGAGCCAAACCATACATTTGTGAGGCTAGGCAAAGGCGGCGGGTTCGGGAATCATCAGGCTACACATTATGTTTGCCCATGCCCAACCCGCATTTTTCCGCCGTCGTCCCCCCGGGGCCTTTACCTTGATTGAATTGCTCGTGGTGATTGCCATCATCGCCATTTTGGCCGCCATGCTTCTGCCGGCCCTGGCCTCGGCAAAATTCAAAGCCAAAGTCACCAATTGCACCTCGAATTACCGCCAGTGGGGCGTGGTGGCCAACCTGTATGCCGGGGATGATGGCCTAAGCCGGCTGCCCTCCTGGCCGGTCGCCTCCGGCATGAAGGAGCCCTGGGATGTTTCCGGCCAGATGATGACCAATCTGGTGCCGCTGGGAGCCATCGTCCCCATGTGGTTCTGCCCGGTGCGCTCTGACGAATACACCTTCATCCACAAACAGTTTGTCACCATCTACAACCATGACATCGCTTCCGATGGCGACATGGTGAATGCCTTGAGACTGCCGCACAGCCAGGGGGCTGCGAGCACCGGCTTCCCGGTTCTGTTCCATTGCTGGTGGGTGCCCCGGTTGTTCAATGCCGCTTCGTCCCTGACGTTCCCCTCTCCCACGTCCGGCACCGCCCGCCTGCCCGACGGCTGGCCGGCAAAAACCACGGATATCATGGCCGCCAGACAGCCCATCACCAGCGATTACTGCTATGCCGCTGCGGGCGATACCAGCGTGGCCGATGCCCAGGCGGGGCATTCCGTCGGCAACAGCCTGCGTTCGCTCAATGTGACTTATGGCGACGGCCACGTGGAGACTCATCCCCGGAGCCAGATCCTCTGGCAGTACATTGGTGGCAACGGCACATCATTTTATTGAGCGGCAATTTTCGGTCATTCCTAAACCACATTTATGAAAACCAACAAATCCATGCAAAAACTATCCCTGGCCATTTTACTGGCCGGAGTCTGGAGCGCGGCGTTTGCGGACCCCGTCGTCTTCAACGTAAACCTGTCCGTCCAGACGGCCTTGGGCAACTTCAACGCCGGCAACGGCGATGGCGTGCGCGTCCTGGGCTTGAACGGCGACTGGAGCACCGGTATCACCATGGTCCCGTCCGCCGCCAACACCAATATCTATACCGTAACGAACAGCCTGACCGCCGGAACCTATCCCAATTACCTGTTTGTGATCACGCCCGCCAGCGGCTCCTGGAGCTGGGAAACCACGGCCGCGGGTGGCAATCGCTGGCTGCTCGTCCCGGCCGGCGGCACCAATCTGCCGGTCGTGTATTTTAGCGATAACACCAACCTGCCCGCCGGCAGCGTGTCCATCACTTTCGAGGTCAATATGACCTCTGCCATCGAACTGGGTAACTTCACCATCGGCTCGGATTACGTCAATGTCTTCGGCTCCTTTGACAACTGGAGCACCACCGGCGTGCTGTTGACCAACGTTCCCGGCACCAGTAATTATCTCGGCACCCTGGACACGTCCTCGCTGTCCCTGGGCACCGCCGTCGCCTACAAATATGCCATTGATGGCAGCGGAGGCACTTGGGAAGGCAGCGTCGGAGCCGGCGGCACGCAAAACCGCGCCTTCACCGTCTCCGCCACCGCCACCAACCTGCCGGTGGATTATTGGAACAATCTCACCAACGTCAGCACCAGTTACAATATTACCTTCACCGCCGACATGACCGCCCAGACGGCCCTCGGAACGTTCACCCCCGGCGTGGACTCGGTTTATGTGAACGGCGATTGGAACTGGACCGGTTATGCCCTGGCGCTGGTCCAGAGCGGGAGCAACACCAACCTCTACACCAACACCCTGTCGCTGTTGACCGCCCCCGGTGCCACGGTGAATTACAAATACACCCTGGACGCCGGCCTGGTTTGGGAAAACAGCAACGTCGGCCCCGGCGGCAACCGTCAGTTCAGGGTGACCGGCGACACCAACCTGCCGGCGAATTACTTCAACAATGTCGCTGACCTCGGCCCGATAGCCATCAGCAATTCCGGCTCGCAAACCATCCTCTATTGGGCCTCCGGCACCAACGTCAACAACCACATCCACCTCCAGACCGCATCCAGTCTCACGGGGGCCTGGTCGGAGGTTGCCGCAGCCGAAGGTCAAAGCGTCCTCACCAACGACTTCGGCCCCGGCCCGGTGTTCATTCGTTTGGTCGGGCCTTGAACTGGTTGTAATGGGCATAAGCTTGACCTGATGAGACCCCCACTCCGCCTCCTGGCCGCCGCCGTTTTCGCGACGGCGTGGATTCCCCTTCCGGGTTGGGCCGCACCGTTGGCGGCCACCGTGGAACCATTGCCGCCGCCGAACCATGAGGATTATCAGATGGGCGAATCCCGCGCGCCGGATGGCTCCACGCTGTCGCTCGACAGCCGCAGCCTGCTTCTTAACGGCCAGTATTGGACGCCCGTGATGGGGGAGTTTCATTACTCGCGCCTCCCCGCCAATGAATGGCGCGAGGAATTGCTCAAACTCAAGGCCGGCGGCGTGGACATCGTGTCCACCTACGTGTTCTGGATTCATCACGAGGAAATCGAAGGCCGGTTCGACTGGAGCGAACGCCGCGACCTGCGCAAGTTTGTCCAGCTCTGCGGCGACGTCGGCCTGAAAGTCATCGTCCGGTGCGGCCCCTGGTGCCATGGCGAGGTCCGCAACGGGGGCCAGCCGGACTGGCTATTGCACAAGGGCTGGAAGCTGCGCACCGATGATCCCCCCTATCTCGACAAGGTGAAAATCCTCTACACCGAGATCGCCAAGCAGCTTTCGGGCCTGCTTTGGAAAGACGGCGGCCCGGTCATCGGCCTCCAATTTGAAAATGAATACGGCGGCCCCGCCGCCCATTTGCTCACCCTGAAACGGCTCGGCCGCGAGGCCGGACTCGACGTGCCGATCTACACCAAGACCGGCTGGCCGGAATTGAGCACGCCCTTGCCCTTCGGCGAACTCATCCCGCTCTACGGCGTTTATGCCGAGGGGTTCTGGGACCGCGAACTCACCCCGATGCCCGGCAATTACTGGGCCGGATTTCATTTCTCGCGGCGGCGCATGGACAGCAACATCGCCAGCGATGCCCTTGGCCGCCGCAACACGCAGGATGCCGCCGAGGTCATCCGCTATCCCTATCTCACCTGCGAAATCGGCGGCGGCATGGCCATCAGCTACCATCGCCGCATCTGCTTCAATCCGGCTGACGCCGAGGCCACCACCCTGGTCAAAATCGGCAGCGGCAGTGTTTCTCCCGGCTACTACATGTATCACGGCGGCGAAAACCCCGACGGCCAGCTCTCCACCCTCCAGGAATCGCAGGCCACCGGCTACTGGAACGATCTGCCGGTGAAGAACTACGACTTCCAAACCGCGCTCGGCGAATACAACCAGATCCGCCCGCAATACCACCTGCTCCGCCGCCTGCACCTCTTCCTGCACGAGTGGGGTTCCTCGCTCGCCGGCATGGGCGTGGCCCTGCCCGACGTGCGGCCCGCCGGGAAAAACGACACCAACACCCTGCGCTGGAGCGTGCGTTCGGACGGACGGAGCGGCTTCGTTTTTGTTAACAATTACGAGCGCCTCCGCGATTTGCCGGCGAAAGCAGACGTCCAATTCACGGTCAGCCTGCCAGCGGAAACCCTCACCTTCCCGGCACAGCCCGTGACCATCCCGGCCGCCAGCCGCTGCTTCTGGCCCTTCAATTTCGACCTTGGCAAAGGGGTCCAGCTCATCTCGGCAACCGCCCAGCCGCTGTGTGCCGTCGAAGACCGCGACACCCGCACCGTCTTCTTCGCCGAAACCAAGGGCATCCCGGCGGAATTTGCTTTCGCCAAAGATGCGCCGGTCCAAGCCCCGGCGGCCAGGCTCACCACCGTCGGCAACCAATTGGTGGCCAGCCATGTCCGCCCCGGCACGGGCGTCGCCTTGCAACTCGCCACCCCGGCCGGCCGCCTGCAAATTGTCCTGCTGAGCGACGCTGACTCGCTGGCACTGTGGAAAGGCCAGTGGCAGGATCACGAGCATGTGTTCCTGACCCGCGCTGGCCTCGTGCTGGACGGGGCCAACCTCCGCCTGACTTCCGCCGACCGCGAGGATTTGAACCTCGGCATTTACCCCGGGTTGCCGGCCATCACGTGCAACGGCAGGACGATTGGCTCCAAGAGCGACGGCGTTTTCCAACGTTTCAGCCCAGCCAAACCGGCTCCCGTGACGCTCCCGGTCACGTTCGCCAGCCTCCAGACCGCCGGTCCCGCGCGCACCATTCCGCTCGGAAAAATTGACCGCCCCGTGGCCGCCGAACCCGAAGACAATGACTTTACGAATGCCGCCGTGTGGAGAATCAAGCTGCCGGCGCAGGTTGACTTCAGCGTGGACCCCATTCTCCGGCTGAATTACGTTGGCGATGTCGCCCGCGTGACACTCAACGGCAAACTGCTCACCGACGATTTCTACAACGGCAACATCTTCGAGGTTGGCCTGCGCCGGTATGCGCCGGACATATTGACCGGGGATCTGCGGGTGGCCATCCTGCCGCTCCGGCGGGACGCCCCGATTGCCCTGGCTCCGGCCGCCAAGCCGGATTTCGGCAACTCCCAGTCCATCGCGGCCTTGCGCACACTGGAAATCATGCCCCGTTACTCCCTGCAACTCACCATGCCATCCCCATTGAAACGCATGGCCGAAGCCCAAAAATAGTATTAGGTCCCGGCCATGCGGGAGCCACGCGCGGAGGCGCGCGTGGGCGCGGTTGACGAGGCGTCAACCGCCGCACGCGAGGGCGCGTGCGCTCCCCGAGACCAATCCCGACTACGCATTGCCGAATTCCACTGGAAACAGCGAAGAATCACGGAAGTTTTTATAAATACCTTATTTGGAACAATTTAATCTATTGGCGTCGGGCAGAATTTGCACCCACCGATTGCAGGCGCGGCGCGCGCGGAGTGACGCGCCCTGCCGCCCTGGGCTCGCAACAAGACCTTTCGATCTCATGGGCTACTTCGGAATTCGGTTTCAAGGCAAGGCCCCGGTGCTCGCAGATCCAGACGCCGTGGCAACCTGATACGACTGGAGTCGGAAGCCGTCAATAAAGTGGGTCAGGCCCGCGGTCGGATGGATGCTGGCCTGGTTTAAAATCAAGGCATTGCGGAAGCGGCCGAGATCCAGATAGGCCTGATAGGTCCCAGGAATGGGCACCAATCCAGCCAGCGGTTGGCGTCCCGCATTGACCGCCTCCATTTCGCGGTTTAACCGCAGCCGATCCTGACCGCTCGACCCGTCCGCCAGGGGAGGGAAAAACCGGTCAGCATAGTTGGAGCTGAGTTCAAAGGCATCGTGCTGAATCTGCCCGGGGGCAAAGCCGGAAATCTGCCGCAAAATGCCCCGTTGTTTGGGCGTGACGAGCTCAATCCGTCCCACCATGACCCGCTGGAGGTCCGCCGGCCGCGACAGTTTCAGGGGCAGATAAAAATCCGTCCAAGCACGCGGAACCAGGAAAAACACACGCTCCCCGACGCTCTTGAAATAGGAGACCTCCCACGTATTCAGCAAGGCCTGGGCTTCGTCGGGATAAAGGCCCTGAGCCACGAGCGCCCGTTGCAGCGCCGTTCTCAGCCGATTGAGATTGCCGGGACTGAAATCCCCGGGCGGAAACTCTGCCGGCGTGTGCAGCAGGATTTTCTGGGAGCGCTGGAGCGATAACGCCGGCAGCTCGCGAAACGCGATATTTCCTTCGGGCCGGATATCCACCAGCCAGAGCGATGAAACCGGCAAGGACTGGCTGCCGGGCAAGGCCTCCAACTGGCTTTGAAACACCAGTTCGTCGCCGGCGTTGCGGCTCACCCGCAGCGGGGCATCAATATGGGCCACCCCCCGGTAAAACAGAAACTGCTCGCCTTCCCCGCCGGGAGTCTGCACGGCGGCGGAGGCGACGGCCCGTGGCGCGGTCCAGACCCGCTCCGTCGTGTTCGTCAGCGGCCAATCCCCGCCGACTTTTAAATCCGTCCACGTCAACCGGCTATCCGTATGGGCGTCGAGATGGCCAAATAAGCCGTCATTCCGAATACCGGGAGCGGTGACTTCCGCATCGGGATAGAATTCCGAAAGCCAGCCCCCGTGAAAAAGCACCGACACGCTGACCGTTTGGATGCCAGTCGCCGTTCTGGGCGGGTGAAAATAAATCACCGGCGTTTCCATCCGCAGGGTCACGTCGGGATGGCAGACCGGCGTGCCTTTGACAAAGAATTGAGGCGTTTCGGAAGGGCTCAGCACGGCCCGGGAACTCAACCGATGGACAAAGTCGGGCACCGGCTCATCATCGGTGTTGATGCCGCCGAGCGCGTTGCCGGATTCATCCTGCAGGGAGGTAAACGTGCCCCATTCGTGCACCGCCCATTTTTCCTCCGCGCCGACCCGCAGGCCGGCCAGCAATCCGACCGCCGCAGCCATGCATAAGATGGGTTTCATGTTAGTATTATAGAACCATTTGACCGGGCAGTTGTGAAAAAGTTGTAAAAAATCGTCGGGAACGGAGTTTCCTTTGGGGGGAGCCGGCGCGCTGAACGGGTGATAAAGTGAGTCTCAAAGGTGCTACCCACTGCTACCTGGTGCGACTTTGGCAGAAGGTTTCAGGTTGAAGGTTGGAGGTTTCAGGGGGGGCGAATTGACAGGGTCTGGGGCGGAAATATAGTCCGGGTTGCCGCGTTTTGCTGGAATGGAGCGTTGGGAGCATGAATCTGGATTTGTCCCGAAGTTGATACGGGAACCTCGAGAAAGGTCTTGATCGGCTGCGGGTTGGGACGGCGACGCCAGGGAAATTTTGCGCCCGCTGGTTGCAGGCGCGGCGCGCACGGAGTGACGCGCCCTACCAACGATGGCGACAGGTCTTTTCGATTTCATTGCCGACTTCGGAGTTCGGGTTTATGGATTCGAGCTGAAAGGTCGGACCGACTCGGACTGACTCGGACTCGGGGCGGCTTGGGGCGTGGCGCTGGATTGCTGGATTGCTGGATTGCTGGATACATGGAGCGGTCTGCGACCCGGCGCTTGGAAACGCGCCGGGTCTGGAGACCGGCGCTCCAATGGGAGCCGAGTCCTGCCTGTTTTTTCCACCTTGATTTACCTTGATTTACCTTGATTTACCTTGATTTACCTTGATTAGGCTTGATTTACCTTGATTGCTGGCTGAGGGCGAGGCTAAGGCTCGGAGTGGCGACGGTACGCCCCACGTATTGACCCGAACTCCGAAGTGGCGACGGGAAAATTGAGAAAGGTTTTGATCGGCAACGGGTTGGGACGGTGACGTCGGGGAAAATTTGCACCCGCCGGTGGCGGGCGCGGCGTACACGGAGTGACGCGCCCCACCAACGATGGGCTCGCGACAGGTCTTTTCGATTTCATGGCCAACTTCGGAGTTCAGGATGAAAGCAAACATTGAGCGACGAGCCCTCGCCACCCCCGAAGGCGGCGGCGGTTCCCGGCGTGATGTTTTGGCGTTGTGGGCAGGCATGGATTGAGCTTTTTAGTTTTAGCATAACCGGGGACCTTGGACACTGGCTGTCCAAGGTGCGTTTTTTATGAAAAAAAGTTCAACCCCGGCGAAGATGCAAAACGCAGCGACTACAGCTGGTTTAAACCGAATTCCGAAGTCGGGACGGAAAATCCGAGAAATGCCCTGATCGGCAACGGGTTGGGACGGTGACGTCGGGGAAAATTTGCACCCGCCGGTGGCGGGCGCGGCGCGCACGGAGTGACGCGCCCCACCAACGATGGGCTCGCGGCAGGTCCTTTCGATTTCATGGCCAACTTCGGAGTTCAGGTTTAAAGCAAACATTGGGCGACGAGCCCTCGCCACCCCCGAAGGCGGCGGCGGTTCCCGGCGTGATGTTTTGGCGTTGTGGGCAGGCATGGATTGAGCTTTTTAGTTTTAGCATAACCGGGGACCTTGGACACTGGCTGTCCAAGGTGCGTTTTTTATGAAAAAAAAGTTCAACCCCGGTGAAGATGCAAAACGCAGATCCACACGAAATCCGAAATCCAAATCCCCGAAGATCGGAAGAAGGCCAAAATCCGAAATGGGTTTGCCGGTGAGGTGTGGCGCAAAGCCCCTCATCCGGCCTCCGGCCACCTTCTCCCATCCGATGGGAGAAGGAAAATGTCCGTGGGCGATATACCCGGGGTGGCGCTCGCCGACTCGCTTACCCCGGGCTATTGTCGGTCAGCCTTTCAGGCTTTAAAACAGCGTCCTTCGGGACAAGAGACAAGCTGGGAAAGATCTGACCCTTACTGGATGGATACGGCTGAGCCGGCACTTTTCAGTACACCACTTTGTTGAGCGGGTACTCGATGATGCCCTCGGCGCCGGCGGCTTTGAGTTGCGGAATCAGTTCGCGCACGATCTTTTCATCAATAATGGTTTCCACCGCCACCCAGCCTTTCAGGCTCAGGTTGGAGATCGTGGGGTTGCGCAAGGCCGGGAGATCGGCCAGCAATTTCGCCAGATTCTTTTCGGCGATGTTCATCTTGAGCCCCACTTTGGCCTCGGCATCCAGCGCGCCCTTGAGCAGCATGGCCATGGTTTCGATCTTCTTGCGCTTCCAGGTGTCCTTCCAGGCGGTGGTGTTGGCGATCAACCGCGGGGTGGAACTCAACAACTCGTCCACAATGCGCAGCTTGTTGGCCTTGAGGGAGGAACCCGTCTCGGTGACTTCCACGATGGCGTCCACGAGTTCGTGAGCCTTGACCTCGGTGGCACCCCAGGAGAATTCCACCTCGGCATGCACGCCGTTTTTCTTCAGATACTTTTTGGTGAGGTTCACCACTTCGGTGGCGATGCGCTTGCCTTCCAGATCCTTGACGGATTTGACCGGGGAATCCTCGGGCACACACAGGACCCAGCGGGCCGGGCGGCGCGAGACCTTGCTGAACAGGAACTCGCCCACTTCATGGACTTTGGAGCCGTTTTCAATGATCCAGTCGTGCCCGGTGATGCCGAAATCCAGATAGCCGTGCTCGACGTAGCGGCTGATCTCCTGCGCGCGAATCAAACGGATTTCGAGTTCCTCGTCGTCCACGTAGGGCACATAGGAGCGGCTGCTGACCTGAATGTTGTAGCCGGCTTTGGCCAGCTTCTCGATGGTGGCATCCTGCAGGCTGCCTTTGGGCAGCCCGAATCTAATTTTATTACTCATGTGAAAATGCGGTTGGCTTAGGAATAATATCCATTTTCCCCATTTTATGACGGCAAGGCGACCCTTTTTTTGCCAATCTATGCAGCAAACTGGCTATTTTACTTCGATGATCTGCCAGTCGGCCCCGGTCTTTTTGAACCGGAGCACGCGAAAGCCGGGCGTCGTTTCGCCGATACTCCAACGGCCGGCCACATCCACGGTGCCGTCGGCATTAGGTTCGGTCACCTCAGCGCTGAGGACCATACCTGGCTTGTCGGTGAGCTTGTCCACGGGCGCATGGCGATCGGTGATCAGGGCCTGATCCCCCGGCTTGATCGGCGGAACGTGATCGGGATATTTCCGCATCAAGGCGGCGACCTGGGCATCGTCGGCCTGCAAAAAGACCGCCGGGCAACCGGTGACATCCACCAGATGCTGTTCTAACAGGTAACTGAAGGCGGCCAACTCGATTTGGGCCTCGTCGGTGTGGTCGAGCTTCCGGATCAGGGACCCGGGCAGGCTGGCGTGGGCGGCGCGAATTTCTGCCTCATCGGAAAAAGTAATGTTTTGCGGCGGCGAGGCACATCCCGTCGCCAAGGCGAGCAGGCCAAGCGCCAGTTGCGTTCCAACTCTCATGGATTTGCCGGATAGTGACATGCAATAGGCCGCCATTTTTTCAGATCACAAGCCATCCCGCCACTGAAATTTCCAGGAATCCGCACCGGGCCAGGGTTGCTCTAAAGCAACTCTAATGGCAAAAGCATGGACCCTGCAGGGGTGGCAGGGGCCACTGGCCCGTCCTGCCGGGCTACCAGCCCGGCTGAGCGGAGCGGGGCGCACGGTGGGAAACGGTCTCCGCAGGCAAATAGAGCGCCTCACCCGTTCCGTCCGGCGGGTCGCCGGACGGCACGGGCCAGTGGCCCGTGCCACCCTTGTTTGCAATCGCTCGCTAATGTTCGCATCCGTTTCTGGAAGGCCACGGCACGCAGGTTTGGAAACCTGCGCGACGACGATTGGCCGGGCTAATCCCAACATTGCGGGTTTTCGGCCAGGCGGGATCCACGCGCGAAGGCGCGCGTGGGCGCGGTTGACGAGGCGTCAACCGCCGCACGCGAGGGCGCGTGCGCTCCCCGAGACCAACCCGGCAGCGAATGGTCGTAGCCCGATTCCACTGGAAATAGCGAAGAACCAAGCATTTCGGCTGGCACCCGAGCCCTTGGCCGCCACCGCCAACCGGCCATTTACCTCACCATCACCAGAATAACCAAGTCGATGATGAACAGCAGCACGATGCCGATTTCCAGCCAGAGCATGACGCGATTGTTCTGATCGTGCTTGAGAATCTGGTAGAGGTCGTCGAGCGTCTTGAGTTTGCCGTCAATGGAGCGATGCCAGTCGGCCAGATGGAAGCGGGAGGAAATCTTTTCGTAGATGCGGGCCAGATGCCAGTCGCCGAAAAACTTGGTCGTGTTGGACAGCTCATCGTTGAACCGCGCCATGTCGATGCGGATTTCCCGCAACTCGCGCAGGGTGTGGCTGCGGGAACGCAGGGGCCGTTCGCCCAGGTCGCGATAGGAACGTTCCAGCGCCTCGTCCAATAACCGGTCGTAGGCCTCCAGTTCCGCGAGCTGCAGGTTCGCGAGTTCCATGAGATAAAGCGTCTCATCGAAATCATGCGGCTCGTCCACGATCAACGCGGCGTCCCAGTCGAGCACCACCAGATCGTTGTCATAATAGCTCAGATAGCGGGCGGTGGATTCCTCGGCCTCCTGTTGGGAAAGGCGTTCCCCCTGTTCCTCCTGGGTGAGCAGGCCGGCCACGCGGCGGCGGCGCGCTTGGAACCATTGCTCGGCGTTCATGGGCTGGTGGTCGGTGTTGAGCACGGGCGAGTTGATGCAGAATACGGTGTACGCCTCCTCCTCGGGCAGCAGCAACTGGGGCCGGACCAGATGGCCGCGCAATTCGGCGATGACTTCCTGCGCGAGCCGGCGCACTTCGTTATGCAGGGAGCCGTTGCTGAATTGCAAGTCGTGAAAGGCCACCAGCTCCTCAAAATGACTGACGGCAAACGGCACGCGCACGCTGATGCTGATGGCCCCCACGGGCAGCAGCTTGATGATGCGCGCCACCCGCACCGGGCCGAGCGGCCCGATCCGTTCCATGGGGGGCAGGCGGACCATTTGGGGCCGGTAGAAAAACAACTGGCGGGGGTTGCGCTTGCTGGCGTCCACGGCAAACTGGGCCACCGGCTGGCCCAGCAATTCCTGGATCGGTTTGCGCGCGGTGTCATACGCCACGTCAAAGGCGTAGAGGTAAACCACCTCGCCGCGATAACGGATTTCCGGGCTCGCATTCATGATGCTTAAAGATAACTCATGGGCACCGGTTTGTACAAGGAAGGGCGGCGGGCGCAAATGCTGGATGAAGGGTCCCGGACATGGATTGCTGGTGGGAACATGACGAATGACGAATGCCTAAAGAATGACGAATGCCCAATGATGAATGGGGTCGCGCGATCCCGCACCCTGGACGCGTTCTTTAGCCATTCGTCATTCATTCGTCATTGGACATTCGTCATTTGTCATTAAAATAGCCGCGCATGAGCGACTTCGAAATCCGGTTTGGCGGGATTGCGCGGCTGTATGGCCAGGCCGGCCTGCGGCGGCTGCAAGCCGCGCACGTCTGCGTGGTGGGCATTGGCGGCGTGGGCACCTGGGCGGCCGAGGCGCTGGCCCGCTCCGGCGTGGGCGCGCTCACGTTGGTGGATCTGGATGAAGTCTGCGTGACCAACATCAACCGCCAACTCCACGCGCTCACCGAAACCGTGGGCCGCCCCAAGGTGGCGGTGATGGCGGAACGCATCCGCGCCATTCATCCCGAATGCCGGGTGACGGCGGCGCAGCAATTCTTCAATGAAACGACGGCTGGCGAACTCCTGGCTCCCGGCTACACGTTTGTGCTGGATGCCATCGACAACGTGGCCAACAAGGTTTTGTTGCTGGCCCGCAGTCGCGAGAAACAATTGCCGGTGGTGGCCTGCGGCGGCGCGGGCGGCCGCCGCGACGGCACCCAGGTGCGCACCGCCGACCTCGCCAAAGTCTCCCATGACCGCCTGCTGGCGGAGGTGCGCAAGCGCCTGCGCAAGGAGTTTGCCTTCCCCGCCGACGGTTCGGCCATGGGCGTGGAATGCGTGTTTTCCGGGGAGCCCCCGGTGTTTGCGCAACCGGACGGCTCGGTTTGCGAGCAGCGGACCACCCCCGACGGCACCCGCCTGAACTGCAACGGCGGCCTGGGCTCCGCGACCTTTGTCACTGGCGCCTTCGGTTTCGCGGCGGCGGGCATCGTGGTGCGCCGGATCGCCGAACACGGTGCTTAGCCTGAATGTCAAAGCGCTATCGCGGCGGGATGGCAGGTTTCGAAAAACATTGCTCGCAACTTTGGGCCGGTTTGCGTTTTAATTCCCTTATGCAAGACACACAACCTGCTGCTGGCCCGAGTTGGCTGAGGATCATGCTGATCGGACGGCGACCCAAGACCACGCTGTTGCGCATCCTGTTGCTGCTGGCCTTGTGCGGGTTCACCTTCAAATTCATCCTGCTGCCAATCCAGGTGGACGGCATTTCCATGGAGCCAACCTATCACGACCGCCATGTCAACTGCGTCAATCTGCTGGCCTATCACTGGCACGAGCCCCAGCGCGGCGACGTGGTGACCATCCGCTTTGCCCAGCCACAACCGCTCTCCGCCCCCCGGCAGATGCTCATGAAGCGGATCATCGGCCTGCCCGGCGAAACCGTCGCGTTCCACAACGGCCACGTCTATATCAACGGCGAGTTGCTCCCCGAGCCGTACTTGAAAAACGAGTGCAACTGGGAACACGCGCCGATTGTCTGCGGGCCCAACCAGTATTATGTCGTGGGCGACAACCGCTCGATGCCCTTTGAAAATCACACGCAGGGCCGCGCCCAACGGGATCATATTGTCGGGAAAGTGCTGTTATGAAGAACGGGGTTCGCCTGGTCCTGCTCGCGCTCGCCGCCGGGCTGGCTTTCTGGCTGTGGACCGTGCTCTTTCCCAGCCCGGAAAAACTCGTGCTGAGGAAAATCTCCCAACTGGCCGCCACCGCCTGCATCAGCGCCAAAGACAGCAGCCTCGCCCGCGCGGGCAAGGCCACCAGCCTGGTCGGCGATTTTGCCAATGACGCGGAAATTGTCATCACCGCCACCGAAATCGGCTCGCGCACGCTCTCCGGCCGCGATGAAATCCGCGAAGCCGCCCTGGGCGGATTCGCCACCCTGTCTGCGCTAAACGTGCAGTTCATGGACACCGTTGCCCGGGTGGGCGCGGACCAGCAAACCGCCCAAGTCACCTGCACCGCGCGCGTGAACGACGGCGACAGCAAGGATTTTGGCATCCAGGAAATGCGGTTTCGGTTGAAGAAGATTGACGGCACCTGGCTCATCACGCGAGCGGAGACGGTCAAGACGCTGCAATGATGCGTAAAAAACGTGATGCGTGATACGTGATACGTGATGCGTGATACGTGATGCGTGATGCGTGATGCGTGATGCGTGATGCGTGATGCGTGATGCGTGATGCGTGATGCGTGATGCGTGATACGTGATACGTGATACGTGATACGTGATACGTGATACGTGATACGTGATACGTGATACGTGATACGTGATACGTGATAAGTTCCGCCGCCCCTCCGGGGCTGGTTTTGTGGTGGTCGCCATCCGGTGGCTGCGCTTCGCTTGCCACCGGCTAATTTCCAGCGTCCCTTCGGGACAAAAGACAAGCCGGGGCATGCCTTTCACGCATCACGCCTCAAGTATCACGCACGCATCACGCATCACGCCTCAAGTATCACGCACGCATCACGCATCACGCATCACGCATCACGCATCACGCATCACGCATCACGCATCACGCATCACGCATCACGCATCACGCATCACGCATCACGCATCACGCATCACGCATCACCGCCGCCGTCCACCCGGCGCAAAGTGGTACCCGCCATGAATGCGGCCGCCGCGCACTTTGCCGGGGAAACCGCCGGGGGCGGCACCGGGCTTGGACTTGGCTTCTTCAAACAACGCGGTGTAGCGATAATCGAAACCCTCCAGCTTGACGCGCTCAATCGGCTTGCTGATGAACCGTTCAATCGCATAAACATGGCCCGCATCCTCGGCGGTCATGATGGTGAAGGCATCGCCCGAGGCCTCGGCCCGGCCCGTGCGGCCAATGCGGTGGATGTAATCCTCGGGATGCTGCGGCACATCATAATTCACCACATGGCTGACATCGGCGATGTCCAGCCCGCGCGCCGCAATGTCCGTGGCCACGAGCACCTCGAAGCGGCCGTCGCGGAAACCCTTCAGCGCCTGCTCGCGCTCCTTTTGCGTGCGGTTGGAATGCAGGACCGCCACCGCGTGGTCATTGCGCTTCAACGTGCCGGCGATGCGGTCCGCCCCGTGCTTGGTGCGGCAGAAAACAATCACGGAATCATAGTTCACGCGCTTGAGCAATTCGAGCAGCAGGTCCGTCTTTTGCGAATCGGCCACGGGATAGATCACGTGCTTGACGGTGTCGGCGGGGGTGCGGCGCGCGCCGATCTCCACCGTCTCCGGCTCGTGCATGGCCCATTGAATGAGTGTTTCGATCTGGGGCGGAATGGTGGCGGAAAACAGCGAGGTGTGGCGCTGGCGCGGACATTTTTCCACCAACCGGCGCACGTCGGGCAGGAACCCCATGTCCAGCATGCGGTCGGCCTCGTCGAGCACCAGAAATTCCACCTTGTCGAAGCGCACGGTGCCCTGCTCAAGATGATCCAGCATCCGGCCCGGGGTGGCCACCACGATGTCGGTGCCGGCCTTGAGCTCATCGTTTTGGCGGCCATAACCCACGCCGCCGTAAACCACGGTGACCTTCAAATTGGTGAAGCGCGCATAGTCGCGGATGGCCGTCTCCACCTGCGACGCCAGTTCGCGGGTGGGTTCGAGAATCAGCGCGCGCGGGCCGCCGGGCTGGTGCTGGCCCAGTTTGGCGAGGATGGGCAGGCCGAACGCGGCGGTTTTACCCGTGCCGGTTTGAGCGCTGCCGATGACGTCACGGCCGGTTAATACCAGCGGGATGGCGCGAAGTTGAATGGGGGTGGGATCCACATACCCCATCGCTTTGACACCGTCCAAGACGAGCGAAGAAAGACCTAATTTACCGAAAGGCATGTGAAAGAATACCACCTTCGCCGCCAATGGGAAGCCAGTAATTTGCCCGCCCCGGCCATTCGCTGCCCAGGGCCGCTCTAAAGCGCCCTAATGGCAAACGCATGGACCCTGCAGGGGTGGCACGGGCCACTGGCGCGTCCTGCCGGGCTACCAGCCCGGCTGAGCGGAGCGGGGCGCACGGTGGGAAACGGTCTCCGCATGCAAACAGAGCGCCTCACCCGTTCCGTCCGGCGGGTCGCCGGACGGTACGGGCCAGTGGCCCGTACCACCCTTTGGCCCGTACCACCCTTGTTTGCAACCGCTCGATAATGCCGGACTTTAGAGCGCCCCTGTTCGCTGCCCTTCGCCCGAATTCCGAGGTTGCCGGCCGGCCCCATTTTGCTGCGTTTTTTGCCGCTTGCCAATGGGTCAGGACCGGATAGACTCGCCACCGCAAGCAGGTCAACCATTTTTTCCCCTTATGTCTATCACTGTGACGCAGATTGCCGAACAACTCAAGGGCGAGGTCATCGGCGACGGTTCGACCCGGCTTACCGGCTGCGCGCCGGCCGATTGCGCCCGGGCCGGGGATCTGACTTTTGCCGAGAAGGAAACCCACTTCGCCGCCGCCGAACAAAGCCAGGCGGCCGCCATTCTCGTTTCGCAAGCGTTCGCGCCCTCCGCCAAAGTGCTCATTCGCGTGCGCGACGCCCGGGTGGCCATGGCCCGCGTGCTGCCGCTCTTTTTCCCGCCCGATCCATCCCTGCCCGGCATCCATCCCAGCGCCAATATTGATGCTTCGGCTCAAATTGATCCCACCGCCCACGTTGGACCCAATTGCGTGATCGGTGCCCGCGTGCGGCTGGGCGCGCGTTCCGTGCTCGCCGGCGGGAATTACATCGGGCGCGACTGTCAGCTTGGCGACGACGTCTGCCTGTTCCCCAACGTCGTGGTCTATGCCCGCACCCAGATCGGTCAGCGCGTGACCATTCATGCCGGCAGCGTCATCGGTTCGGATGGGTATGGCTATGTCTTTGACGAGGGCCATCATCGCAAGGTGCTCCAGGTGGGCAACGTCATCATCGGCGACGACGTGGAGATCGGGGCCAACGCGGCGATTGACCGGGGCGCGCTGGGTTCCACGGTCATTGGCGAGGGCACCAAGATTGACAATCTCGTGCATGTCGCGCACAACGTGGTCATGGGGCGGCACTGTCTTATCATGGGCCAGGCAGGCTTTGCCGGCAGCACGCGCCTGGGCGATTACTGCGTCATTGCCTCGCAGGCAGGCATTGCCGGACATCTGAAACTTGGCACCCAGGCCATGGTGGGAGCCAAATCCGGTGTCATGCGCGACGTCCCCGATGGCGGCCGGGTCCTCGGCCTGCCGGCCGCGCCGGACAAACAAGCCAAGCGCCAGATGATTGCCGTGCAACAACTGCCGGACATGATCCATCGCTTGCGCGCCCTGGAGCAGCAGGTGGAAGAACTCCGCGCCAAAGTCGGAGGCTAGCCCGGATATTTCATAGCCATTTTGGAAAGAGTCGCGAAAAACCCTATGAAAAGAGGGGCGCAAACACGTTCGAATGCGTGGTTGAAACGACGCGGCACGCAGGTTTGGAAACCTGCGATACGGCAGGCTGGGAAGCCTGCGCTACAAGGGTTTGCCATGGTTTTGCCGCTATTTATTAGTCCCCGCTACGTTGGTGGATCACCGAAATAAGGGGATTGGAAACGCAGCCTTCATTGGGCTATAAACAGGTTTAGGTCCAAGCCTGTTTTGCCTGAAAGCCACGTTCCCATGGCCTTTTCCAACAAATTCGGGTGGGCGGAGGCGCGCTGCGATTTCGTTTGCCTGCGGAGCAGGCACTTTGGGGCATGGGCCCTTCAAGGGCTCATGGATGATTTCCTGCTATGGGCGAAACTTTGAAGGATGGCTTTATGATGGGAGGTGTTCACTCCAAGCTCTTCAGCCGAAATGCCTTGTTCACGCAACGCCCGCAGGCTCAGGGCGTCATGCCGTTTCGCCAGCCGCACTCCATGCCCGTCGCACAGCAATTCACAATGGTAAAATTCCGGCGGCGGCAGCCCCAGCGCGCGATACAACAACAGTTGCCGCGCCGTGCTCACCAGCAAATCCGCCCCGCGCACCACCTCGGTGATTCGCATTGCGGCGTCGTCCACCACGCAGGCCAGTTGATAGGCCGGCACATCGTCGCCCCGCCAGACCACAAAATCGCCGAAATCCCGGCCCGCAGTGAAGGTTTGTCCGCCAAAATGGTGATCCACAAAGTTGACAACCTCCCCGTCCGGCACCCGGAACCGCCAGTTCGCCGGTCGCCCCGCGCCGGTCGCCGCCGCCGGGTTGCGGCAGGTGCCCGGATAAAGCACCTCGTCATCCGCTGCGTGCGGGGCGGTGATCGCGGCCTGGATGTCCTTGCGCGAACAGGTGCAGGGATAAATGAAATTTCCCGCGCGCAACTGTTCCCAGGCGGCTCGATAGCGATCCATCCGCCCGCTCTGCGCATAGGGGCCAAGCGGTCCGCCCACGTCTGGTCCCTCGCTCCACTCCAGCCCGAACCACCGCAAATCCTCGTACATGGCCGTCACAAATTCCGCCCGCACGCGCGCTGCATCCAGATCCTCGCTCCGCAAAATCAGGGTTCCCCCCTGCGCCCGCGCGCGCAGTTGCGCCATCCCGAAAGTGCGCGCATGCCCCAAATGCAAGTAGCCGGTGGGCGAGGGCGCCAGCCGTCCGCGATAACCCGCACGATTCATATCCGCCAGGATGCCGTCATTTCCCCAAAATAGAACCTGAAAATGCAACCGGGTTTCAACTCTTAATACGATCTGGGATCAATGGGCCTGCGCCTTGCGTTGCGCCGCCCGCTCCAGCGCCCCCTGCAGCTCAACGGTGTCCACCGGCTTGGAAATATAATCGTCCATGCCCGCCGCCAGGCATAGCTCCCGGTCGCCCTGCATCGCGCTGGCCGTCATGGCCACAATGCGCACCGGCTTGCAATCCCGCCCGATTTCCAGCTCGCGGATCTTTTGCGTGGCCGCATAGCCGTCCATCTCCGGCATCTGGCAATCCATCAGAATCACATCGTATCCCTCCCGCTTCCAGGCCTCCAGCGCTTCCAGCCCATTGCCCACGATATCCACCGCATAACCCAGTTTCTTGAGCTGCTTCATGCCCACCAGCTGGTTGATCTTGTTATCCTCGGCCAGAAGAATACGCATGGTGCTGGGCACCACCGGCCCGCCCGCTTCCGCCAGCGGCGGCTTGACCGGATGACCCTCCTTCTGCATTGGCGTCGGCTGTTTCGGAAAGGGCAAATTGAACCAGAAAGTCGAACCCTGTCCCAGGCTGCTGGTCAGTTGAATCGCCCCGCCCATCAATTCCACCAGTTTGCGGCAGATCGCCAGGCCCAGCCCCGTGCCGCCAAACCGCCGCGTCGTGGTCGCATCCGCCTGCGTAAACGTCTGGAATAATTTCTTCTGCACCTCCTCCGACATCCCCACGCCGGTGTCGCGCACCGAAAAACGCAGTTCGCAATCCTGGTCTGTTTGCCGCATCAGCTTGACGTCCAAAAACACCACGCCGCGGTCGGTGAATTTCACCGCGTTGCCGATCAGATTCAACAGGATTTGCCGCAGCCGCGTGGGATCCCCCACGATCCGCGTGCATACCTCCGGCTCGATCGCATAATTGAGCACCAGCCCCTTGGCCTTGGCTTTCGGCAGGAAGAGCTCAACGGAATTCTTGACCACCTCCCGCAGGTCGAAGCCGATGGATTCAAACGTCATCTTGCCCGCCTCGATCTTGGAAAAATCCAGGATGTCATTGATGATGCCCAGCAGGCTGTCGGCGCTGATTTTGATCGTGCTGGCGCACTCATGCTGTTCCGGGTTCAGGGGCGATTCCAGCAGCAGATTGATCATGCCCACCACGCCGTTCATGGGCGTGCGGATTTCGTGGCTCATATTGGCCAGGAAATCACTCTTGGCCTTGCTGGCCAGGCAGGCCTCCTCGGCCATTTTCTGCGCCTGCTCCTTCGCCACCCGCAGCTCCTGGTTGGTTTGCACCAGCTCGGAATTGGCCGCGTTGAGCTGGAGCGTCCGCTCCTCCACCATCTGTTCCATGTCCCCCAGCCGGAGTTGGGCCTGCTTGTAAAGCCACCATTTCTCAGTCATGGAAATGGCCAGTTGCTGCACCTCCACACTGTCGAAGGGCTTCTTCAAAATAATCAGCCGGTCGGAATGCCCCAGTTTTTTCTGCATGTCCTCCCACGAATAATCCGAATAGGCGGTGCAGATCACCACCTGCAATTCCGGGTATTTCTCCCAGATTTTCACCGTGGTCTCGATCCCATCCAACCCGGGCGGCATCCGCACATCCACAAACGCCATCGCATAAGGCTGGTTGTCCGCCAGGCTCTTGGAGATCATGTCCAGGCCTTCCTGGCCTTGAAACGCGGATTCGATCTGAAACTCCGGCATCTCCACCTGCGGTGCCGACTCGCCAAACAGGGCGGTTTCAAAATCGGCCATCTCGCTGCTCTCCGCCTTGGGTTTGAGCAGGATTTCACGGAAATCCCCGTGGATCGCCTTGTTATCATCAATCACCAGAATGCGGTGATTCTTGTCCGAATGCGAACTCATGGCTTGGCCTTGGGTTGTGGAATGGGCAGTTCCAGGATAAATGACGCCCCCCGGCCCAGCCCGTCACTAAACGCCGTCAGGGTTCCCCCCATTTCCTTCGCGGTCAGCGCGCTGCTGTGCAGCCCGAAACCGTGTCCATCCTTCTTCGTCGTGAAGCCATGGTTGAAAATCAGGGTCAAATGTTCCGGCGCAATCCCCACGCCATTGTCAATCACCCCGATCTTCACGCGGTCGCCCCCTTTGGTGACGCGCAGGGTGATGGTTTTGTTCATTTCCGCGGCATCATTGCAGGCGTGTTTGGCATTGCGCACGAGATTGACCAGGATTTGGAGCAGTTTGTGCTTGTCCACCAGCATCACCGGCTCATCCACATACTCCCGCACCACTTTCACATTATGCCGCTCCATCGAGCCGGCGTTCATGCGCACGGCATCCTCGATCAATTCGATGAGCGGCAGCGTTTCCAGCACCACCGACGACTTGGAATAGTTCTGCTGCATGGCCACGATGTCCTTGATATGCTCGATATACTTTTGCAACTGCGCCAGTCCCTCCAGGGCCACGGTGCGCTCGCCGGCCAGATGGTCCGCCAATTGCGCCAGGTATTTCGGCAGTTGCTTGCCCTTGGGATCACTGGTTAGATACTGCCCCAAATCCGCTTGGTGCTCCTGCAGCAAGGCCATCAACTTGCTTAAATTGCCCACCTTGGAGTTCCGCAGCCCCTCGGCCACACTGGTGGACTTCACATTCACGCTGTTCAGCACGTTGCCGACATTGTGGAGGACGCTCGTGGCCACCTCCGCCATGCCGGCCTTGCGGGAGGCATCCATCAGCTGCTTGTGGACTTGTTCCAGCTTCGCCTCCGCCTCCTTGATATGCGTGACATCCCGGCCAATGCCGATCAGTCCCACAATGGCTCCCTGCGGGTCAAGCAACGGCAGCTTGCTGGTCATCAGCCACGTTTTCCGGCCCCCTTCGCCCAGCACATACTCCTCCCGGTTGATCACCGGATTGCCGTGAATCACCCGTTGGTCGTCCGCCCAGAATTTTTCAGCCAGTTCCTTTGGAAACATGTCAAAATCGTTTTTGCCCAGCGCCTCCGCCTCGGTCTTGTAACCCAGATTCAATAAATCCGCCCGGTTCGCCAGGGTCTTGCGGCCCAGCGCATCCTTGGCATAAATACAATCGGGCAAATTATCCACCAAGGTCCGCAAGAGCAGCCGCTCCTTGGACAGGCTTTCCTCCGCAAGCTTGTGCTCCGTGATGTCCCGGGCGATGCCCATCAGGCCGACAATCTGACCCGTTTCGTTCTTCAAGGGCAGCTTGGTCGTCAGGGTCCAGCGTATTTCCCCCCGGGTCTTGTGCTCGGTGCGCTCCTCGCAAGTCACCGTCTTGCCCGTCTGCAACACGCCCGCTTCAACCGCCAGATATTGCGCCGCCAGCTCAGGGGACACAAAATCCGCATCCGTCTTTCCCAGCACCGCCTGCTGATCACTCGCCCCCAGTTGGTGGACACAGGCCTGGTTTGCCATGGCAAACCGGCTTTCCAGGTCTTTAATGAAAATGATGTCGGGAAGCTCATCCAGCACGGCCCGTAACAGGAGCCGCTCCGGCGTCAGCCCCGTCGGTGGTTCGCTGATCTGCCGCTCGAAGTCGCGTCGGATTTGACGGAGCGACTCCTGGTTTAACATCGTCGAGCTGGCTGCCGGACTCTTCATGGTTTCGGTTTCTTGATTCATGTGTGTATAGTCTGATGCCGTGGATTAATTCACAATTGGTCATCGGCACAACCGGGAAAAGCTTCAACTATTTTTTGGGGTAGGGGCGATGCCTTGTCGCCCCAGCGTGCCGGCGGCGCCCCCGCCGCCGGTTTCAGAATCTCAAAGGCCTTCCCCGTGGTTCGTGGAAATTGTGTTGCTTCACCCGCAAAAACCAGTATGACTGGCGGCAGATTTTATAACCAGATCAGCCTGCATTATTGTTGTGAAGACGGCCGCACTAAATGGATCCAGTTTGTTGCTGGTGGAGGATGAACCCCTGTTGCGACGCCAATTGGTGGCGCAACTGGAACGCCATGGCGCGGAAGTGACCCCGGCCGGCTCCCTGGTCGCCGCCCGGCAATGCCTGCGGGACGGTCAGTTTGAGGTCGCCCTGCTGGATGTGAACCTGCCCGACGGCCTCGGCCCGGATTTGCTCCGGGAAAAAGCCTTCCCCAGCACCACCATGGTCATCGTCATGACCGCCCAGGGCGGGGTGGCCGGGGCGGTGGAGGCCATGCGCTTGGGCGCGGCCGATTATCTCACCAAACCCTTTGATCCCGAGGAACTACCGCTGGTCATCGCCCGCGCCCGGCAATGGCGCAGCCGCACCCGGTTGGAGGAGAAACGCAGCGGCGACACCGCCCGAGCCTTCGTGTTTGGCCCGGCGCTGGCCCGGGTGGAAACGCAACTGGAAAAGATCATCCAGGCCGATGCCCGCATGGAAACCGGCCTGCCGCCGGTGTTGATCCAGGGGGAAACCGGCACCGGTAAAACCACCATCGCCCGCTGGCTGCACCAGCGCGGCCCCCGCGCCGCCCAGCCGTTCGTGGAGGTCAACTGTTCCGCCCTGCCCGACACGCTGGCGGAGTCGGAATTATTCGGCCACGAGCGCGGGGCCTTCACGGATGCGCGGACCGCGCGCATCGGGTTGTTTGAGGCCGCGAGCGGGGGCACGCTGTTTCTGGATGAGCTGCCCAGCCTCTCCGCGGCGTTGCAGGCCAAAGTGCTCAAGGCGATTGAGGAAAACCGCATCCGGCGGCTGGGCGGCAGCCGCGAAATCGCCGTGGACGCCCGGGTGATGGCCGCCACCAACCGGGACCTCAAAGAACTCATTGCCGCCGGCCAGTTCCGGGAGGATTTATATCACCGGCTGGATTTGTACCGGATCCAGATTCCGCCGCTGCGCGACCGCGGCACCGATGCCGTGACCCTGGCCGGGGTCTTGCTGGAGCAGTTATGCAAAAAACACCGGCTCCCGGCCAAACGCATTTCGGCCGCCGGCCAGCAGCGGTTGCTGGCCTGCCGCTGGCCCGGCAACGTGCGCGAACTGGAGCACGAACTGGAACGCGCCATCGTTTTTGAGGGCGGGCCGGAGTTGTGCCTGGAACAGTTGCAGACCCCGGTTGATCCCACCCAGGCCACCACGACGCCGACCTGGTTGAACCCCGGGTTTTGTTTCCCGCCGGGCGGTTTTTCCCTGGACGAGGTGACCGCAGGGCTGATTAAACTGGCGCTGCAACAAACCGGCAACAACGTGTCGGCGGCGGCGCGGTTGCTGGGCGTCTCGCGCGATTTCCTCCGCTACCGGCTGGGCGGCGGCAAAGGCGAGGCCAATGATGAACCCATATCCAGTCCTTGACCCGGGCTCCAAAGTGGGCCGCGAATCAAAGAGATCTGCCGCGAGCCCATCGCGGTCCGCGCGGGGCCAGGCTGAACGCATTACACTCGAACACTTGCCTACAGTTCCACCTGCACCGGCATCCCGATCCAGACCAGTTTCACCAGGTATTCCGCATCCCAATTGGCGAGCCGGAAACACCCGTGTGATTCCGTGTGCCCGATCTGTTCCGGACTGGGCGTGCCGTGCATGCCGTACCCCGGCTTGTCCAGGCCAATCCACGCCACCCCCACGGGATTGTTTGGCCCGGGCGGCAAGATGAGCTTGTGGCCAATGGCCCGGGCTTCGGGCGATTCCGGGAAGATGTCGGGGTCAAAGGTGTAATTCGGATGCGGGGCCACCACCGCCACATGCAACCGGCCCACCGGGCGCTTCTCCACGTGGGCCGCGATGCTGCACGGAAAATGCGCCAGCAGGTTGCTCTCGGCGTCAAACGCCTCCAGATACTTGCCGGAAAGATGGATGACCACCAGCGTCGCCTTGCCGTCCGGATCGGGATACCCGGCATTGGGGATCTTCAACACGGTGCCGGCCCGCACCTTGTTCCAATCCGTGCCGGGATTGAGTTTTTGAATCAACAACGGATGCGCGTGGCCTTTTTCCGCCACCAGTTCGAGCAGCGTTTCGTATTCCAGCGCGGATTGCTGCGACTTGGCCAGCCAGGTCTTGCCCAGCGGCTGCAACCGGGCCAGGTCGTTGCCCGTCACCACATAATCCGTCAGCATCGGCTCGTCCAGGGTCAATTGGGATTGCGTATTCGTATCCAGGGTCCGGGTCAGGGCCAGGCCCGACACCTCTTGAAAGGTCGCCAGGGCCGCGCGGGTTTGCGAGCCGATCGCCCCGTCAATGGATCCCGGCGAAATCGCCCGCTGCGCCAGCGCGATTTGCGCCTCCAATAAATTCCGCACCGGCCGCGGGTAATCCGCCGCGACGGCTGGAATGGCTGGCACCCCCGGTTCCACCGGGGCCGCAGGCGGCGGCACGTTGGATACCACCACGGGCGGCGGCGGCGCAATCGTGTTGCCGGGTGCCACCGGAATGGGGGGAATCGCTGGCGCAACCAACGGATTGGTGGGCGGGTTTATGGGGACGGCAACCACCGGCTTGGGTTCCGGTTGGCGGACTTCCCCTTCCGGCTTGCGTTCCACCAGGACCAGGGAGGGCACCACTTGGTGGGGGACGGATTTTTTGGTTTCCGGCTGGTTTTTTTTGGCGGCATGCGTTTGCCACCAAAGCCAGCCCGCACCCCCCAAAATGAGGATGAGCAGCAGCACCGCCAGGAAATCCCCGAAGGAATTCCGGCGTTTGCCTTTGGGTGAACTGGCATGTAAATCCGGCACGCGACCATTTAGCCAGACCGGGCCGCCCAACCCAAGGGGAATCCAACCGGGAGGCGGAACGATCGAAACGATTCAGTCCAACCACGGATGGACACAGAGGGACACGGATAAAAACGCAATTTTCCAACCGTCCAGAAAGCGCACCGTTTAATGACCTGGCAAAAACCGGGCCGGAAAGCGGTCCTGGCTTTTCTTCATTCGTGTTCCTTCGGGTCGATTCGTGGTTGAAAAATCCTTAACTACGTGGTTGCGGCTGAGGTCGCTTGCCCGAATGCCGGCTGGCCGCGCCGCAAACTGACCGTGCGCGCAACGCGGTCAAGTTGTGCCGGGAGGAACGCTGCCGATATAATCCACGCCGACCAGGCAGACATCGTCGTCAAAGGCTCCGTTGTGGGCAAAGGCCCGGATGACGGCAATTAATTCATCGAAGAGAATGCCGGGCGGATGGTTGAGGCAGTTGCGGACGTCGAGCATCAACCGTTCCTGCGAATAGAGCTCCTCGTTCTGGCCCTGCACTTCGTACAGGCCGTCCGTAAACAGCATGAGGAAATCCCCGGGGGTGAGCTGGATTTCTGAAGTCTGGTAGGGCGGATCTTCAAACAATCCCAGCGCGGGCTGGCTGCGGCCGCTGGCGTTGACGAGCGGTTCCAGCTGGTTGAGGGACCGGCGGATCAACAACGGCTTGGGATGCCCGGCATTGGCGTAGCGCAATTGGCCGGTTTGCCAGTTGGCCACGGCATAAAACGCGGTGGTCAGCATGGGGGAGCCGGTGCTTTTGAGAATGCTGCACAGGTCAAAGTTCAGTTTGCGCAGGAAGGCCCCGGGATCGCAGGCCAGCGGTTTAAGCTCCTCGGCCAGCGCCCGGATCATGGCCGTGACCAGCGCGGCGCGCACGCCGTGGCCCGTCACATCGCAAATCAGCACGCCCACCTCGGTGTCAGAGAGGGCGGTGATGCTGAAGAAATCGCCGCTGACCGATTCGGCCGGCTCATAGCGATGCACAAATTGAAAGGCGCTGGCCACGGCCGGCACGCCGTGCGGGAAGGTGGGGTACTGCTGCGGCAGCATGGTGAGCTGGATTTCGCGCGCGGTGCGGAGGTTCTCCTCCATCAAGGCGGTCTTGGTGCGCAGTTCCTCGCGGCTGCGGGATAATTCGCCGGTGGCGCGGCGGATCTGCTCCTCGGCGCGCTTGCGTTCGGAGATGTCCTCCACCGTGCCTTCGTAGTACAACAACTTGCCCTGGGAATCGCGGACGGCCCGGCAGTTCTCAGAAATCCAGATGATGCTGCCATCCTTGCGATAAATCCGGGATTCAAACCCGCTCAAGGTGTCGTGCTCGTGCATCATGCGCACGAATTCCTCGCGGCGGGCGTGCTCCACATAGAGACTGCCCGCGATGTCCGTGATGCTGGCCATGAGGTCCACCGGCGAGTCGTAGCCATAAATGCGGGCCAGGGCGATGTTGGCCAGCAGATAGCGGCCGTTCACGGTGGTCCGGAAAATGCCCTCCACCAGATGGTCGAAAATATCGTAGTAGTTGTTTTTCTCCTCAATGAGCGCCAGCCGCTCCTGCTGGCGGGCGATGGAGCAATGGATGGCGTGGCCCAGGATGTCGGCGGACAACTGTTCGCGGCCGAGATATTCCTGCGCGCCGCTGAAGACCGCCTCGGCGAGATAGGTGGCGTCCTCGCTGGGGCCGATCACGAGCACGGGCAGGCGCGGGGCCTGCATGGTGAGGGCGGTGATTTGAAACAGCGCGGAAGCATTGGCCTCGGGCACGACGAAGAGCAGGGCGTCAAAACTATTGGTGGCGACCATGGCCAGGCCGGCGTCCATGGCCGCCTCCAGCGTGACTTCCGCCCGCGGGATCGCGGCGGAGATCAAGTCGCAGAGGTGGCGGGCGGAATCCGGGCTGCTGATCAGCAAAAATTTGCGGGGGCCGGTTTTCATTTTGTCGCCAACAGACGCAACATACAATTTTCAGGCCCGCCTGCAAGTGTGTTGCGCGGACAAAGTTTGCTTTTGGCAACATTTGATCTTGCCAAACGGCAGGCAATGGGTTTGAAATGGCCCCACAGCCATAAGTCCGTTTGGAAAACCAACCACAAACCTGAACCTGTCTTATGAAAAATCATCCTCCAGCTGATATCCGGAACTTCGCCATCGTGGGCCACGCCTCCTCGGGAAAGACTCTGTTGAGTGAGGCGATGCTGCTCTGCGCCGGGGTGATCACGCGCATGGGCCGCATCGCCGACGGCACGACCGTGTCGGACTATCATGTCAGTGAAAAGCAGCGGCAGATCTCCGTGTCGGCGACGCTGTTGCACGGCGAGTGGCAGGGCAGGAAGTTCAATATGATCGACACGCCCGGCTACCTGGATTTCATCAGCGAAGGGCTGGGGGCCATCCGGGTGGGCGATTTCGCCCTGGTGGTGATTCACGCGCAGCACGGGTTGGGGGTGGGCACGGATCGCGTCTGGAATTACGCCACGACTTATGGCATCCCCAAAATGATCGCGGTCAACGCGCTCGACAAGGAGAACGTGGATTTCGCGGCGGTGTTGTCGGGGGCGCAGGATCATTTCGGACGCCATGTTTTTCCCCTGTCCGTGCCGGTGAATGCCGGGCCCGGGTTCAACCGCACGCTGGATGTGTTGCGCAGCGAAATCGTGACCTACGCCACCGATGGCTCCGGCAAATACACCGAGGAACCGGTCACCGGCGAATGGGCGGAAAAGGTCAAGGCGCTGCACCAGGAGCTCATTGAGCACATCGCGGAATCGGACGACGGGCTGATGACCAAATATTTCGAGCAGGGGACCTTGTCCGAGGCGGAATTCCGCGCGGGCATTCATGCCGCCGTGCAAAAGGAATTGTTCATCCCCCTCTTCGCGGTCTCGGCGGAAAAGAACGTGGGCGTGGCGCGCATGATGGATTTCATCGCCAAATATGGCTCCTCGCCCGTGGACCGCAAGCACGTGCCGGCGCTGGACGCGAACGGCAATGCGACCGAGGTGTCGCTGGACAGCGGTGAGACGGTGGCCTATGTGTTCAAGACGTTGTCCGAGGCGCATTTTGGCGAACTCTCCTTTTTCCGCGTCTATTCCGGCACGGTTCACAGCGGCACCGACCTGTTCAACAGCGACCGCAAAATCACCGAGCGCATCGGCCAGATTTATCTGCTGAACGGCCAGAACCGCGAGCTGGTCAACACCCTGGGGGCGGGCGATATTGGCGCGGTGGTGAAAATGAAGGACACGCACACGGGCAACACCTTGTGCGCGGCGAAGCATCCGGTCACGCTGCCCAAGGTGGTCTATCCCAGGCCGAACATCCACGCCGCGCTGGTCGCCGGGGTGAAGGGCGAGGAGGAAAAGATCGCGTCCGGTCTGGCGACCCTGCACCAGGAGGACCCGACTTTTCTCTATTCGGTGGATTCGGAGCTGCATCAAACCCTCATTTCCGCGCAGGGCGAATTGCATCTGGAGGTGGTGGCCGACCGCCTGCGCCGCCGTTACAACGTGCATGTGGAGCTGGCCGAGCCGCGCGTGAAATACCGGGAAACGATCAAGGGCCGGGGCGAAGCGAAATATCGCCACAAGAAACAGACCGGCGGCGCGGGGCAGTTTGCCGAGGTCTGGATGCGCGTTGAACCGCAGCCGCGCGACAGCGGGGTGGAATTCATCCAATCGCTTGTGGGCCAGAACGTGGACCGCAGCTTTGTGCCGTCCGTGGAGAAAGGGGTGCAGCAGGCCTGCACGGAGGGCATTGTGGCGGGGTGCCGGGTGACGGACGTGAAGGTGGATTTCTATGATGGCAAGATGCATCCGGTGGATTCCAAGGACATCGCCTTTCAGATCGCGGGATATTTTGCGTTCAAGGAGGCGTTTGCCGCGTCCAAGCCCGTGCTGTTGGAGCCGATTGAGACGGTGGAGATCCGCATTCCGGAGGATTTCATGGGCAAGGTCATGGGCGATCTCTCCTCGCGCCGCGGCAAGATTCTGGGCATGGATACGGATGGCCCGTTTCAGGTGATCAAGGCCCATGTGCCCACGAAGGAGTTGTACCACTATTCCAGCACGTTGCGGTCGCTCACCGGCGGGCGGGGCGTCCATAGCGAGGAATTCAGCCATTACGAGGAAATGCCGCGCGACGCGGCGGAGAAGGTCATGGCCGAGGCCGCCCGGCGCAAGGCGCACCACGATACGAACGGCGAGGCGCATTAATGGGCGGGTTGGCTGGATGCTGGATACTGGATGCTGGATGCTGTCGGCGATCAGGACCGGCGGCCTTCAATCGGCAATTGGCAATCGGCAATCCCCTGCTACGTGTCTCAAGGTGATGCATTTATGTCTCATTTTACATAAAATTTGCTTGACCTAAATGGCGGACTATGCCAATAATCAGTCGTTCATCAGATAACCTTGTTTCAAAACAAAACCAAAAATTGAGGCATGACCACTTTGGAAAGGTGAATTTAACGACTCGACTGACGGCAGCCGTGTCGTTTTTTTGCTTCATGCCTCGAATATCAGGACTCATTATGGCAAGTGGTAAAGTAAAGTGGTTTAACAACAAAAAAGGGTTTGGCTTCATCATCCAAGACTCTGGGCAAGATGTGTTTGTGCATCATTCATCCATCCTCGGCGGCGGCTATAAGACGCTGAACGAAGGTGAAATGGTGACCTTCGAATCGATCACCAGCGATCGGGGCTTGAAGGCGCACAACGTTCAGCGCTCCCAACTGTCGGCCTGATTGCCCGGGTAGGGGCAAGAATTCATTCGCGTCTCTCCATGGCTTCGCTAAAGTGAGGCCATGGAAGCCGCCCCTGCTCGTATATCGAGCCTATATATTCATGTCCCGTTTTGCGCGCAGAAATGCGAATACTGCGCCTTTTACTCCGAGGCGTCCGCTGGCGAGTTGATTAATCGCTATGTGGCCGCCTTGGTGCGGGAACTGGAAATGGTGGCGGGCGATCTCCAGCCCCGGACCATTTTCTTTGGCGGGGGCACGCCTTCATTGTTGAACCTGCGCCAGTGGGAAACCCTTCTGCGCGCCATGGAAAAACTGAATCTGCTGGGCGCGGAGGAGTTTACGATCGAAAGCAATCCCGCGACGGTTTCCCTGGATAAATGCAAGCTGCTCCGCGATTTCGGGGTCAACCGCATTTCGATGGGCGTGCAATCGCTGGATGAACGCCTGCTGGATCGCATGGGGCGCGTGCATACGCGCGCCATGGCGTTCAAGGCCTTTGACACGTTGCGGGCCGCTGGCTTCGACAATGTGAACCTCGACCTGATGTTCGCCATGCCCACGCAAACCATGGCGATCTGGCAGGGGACACTTAAAGAAGTCATGGCCATGCAGAGTGAACATCTGTCCAGCTACGAGGTCATCTATGAGGATGACACCCCGTTGTTTGAGCAGTTGCAGGCGGGTGAATTCGCGGTGGATGAGGAGCTGGCGTGCGCGATGTATGAGGAATTGATCGCCACCGCCACCGGCGCGGGATTTCACCAGTACGAGATTGCCAACTTTGCCCGCGATGCGCGTTCCGGTCCCCGTCCGCCCTCGGCGCTGCCGTCCTTCGTTCCCGCCTTTGCGTGCAAACATAATGTCAATTACTGGCGCGGGGGATCCTTTTACGGCCTGGGCCCCAGCGCCACCGGCTATGTGCGGGGCGTGCGCACCAAAAACTGGGCGAACACCCAGCTTTACTGCGACCAGCTGGAGAAGGGGCGGCGCGCCATCGAATCCTCGGAAGAACTCCCGCCCCTGCGGCGCGCGGGCGAGATTGCCGCCTTTGGGCTGCGCATGAACAGCGGCTGGCGGTTTGACGAATTCCAGCAGACCACCCAATTTGATCTCCGCAAGGAATGGGCCGGCGAGTTGCAGGAACTGGCCGCCCGGGGCTGGGCCAGCGTTTCCGCCGACCGCTTCCAGCTCACCCACCAGGGGCTGCGGTTCGCCGACGCGGCGGCCGAGATGTGTTTGCGCTGAAGCCCATGGCGGCGCTGGCGCAATAAACCCGAACTTCGAAGTGGGCAATGAAATCGCAAAGACCTGTCGCGAGCCCGGCGTTGGTGGGGCACGTCACTCCGTGCCCGCCGCGCCTGCAACTCGCGCGTGCAAAATTTCCCCGGCGTCATCTTCCCGACCCGCTGCCGATCAAGACGTTGATCGAGTTTCCCGCACCGACTTCGGAGTTCGGAATAAAAAGCCGCTGGATTGCTCCAGCGGCGTCGTTTCAATGATAAATCTGAAATCCGAAATCAATAGGCGGCTTGCGCTCCTTTGATGTTTTTCTTGCCCATCCACGGCATGAGGGCGCGGAGCTTGGCCCCGGTCTTTTCGATGGGGTGCTGTTCACCCTTTTTGAGCAGGGCGTTGTATTTCTTGTAGCCGCCCTTGTATTCGGCGACCCATTCCTTGGCAAATTTGCCGGATTGGATGTCCTTGAGCGCGGCTTTCATGCGTTTTTTCACGCCGGCATCAATGATCTTGGGGCCGACGGAGACGTCGCCCCACTTGGCGGTCTCGGAGATGGAGAAGCGCATGCCGCTGATGCCGGACTCGTTCATGAGGTCCGCGATGAGCTTGAGCTCATGCAGGCATTCGAAGTAGGCCATCTCGGGGGAATAGCCCGCTTCCACCAGGGTTTCAAACCCGGCCTGCACGAGGGCGCTGGCCCCGCCGCAGAGGACGGTCTGCTCGCCGAACAAATCGGTTTCGGTCTCCTCCTTGAAATTGGTTTCGATGACGCCGGCGCGGGTGCCGCCGATGCCCTTGGCCCAGGCGAGGGCGATCTTTTTCGCGTCCTTGCCGGGGTTCTGGTAAACGGCGATCAGCGAGGGCACGCCCTTGCCTTCCACATACTGGCGGCGAACGGTGTGGCCGGGGCCTTTGGGGGCGACCATGATCACGTTCACTTCCTTCGGCGGAATGATGGTTTTGAAATGAATGGAGAAGCCGTGGGAGAACACAAGGGTCTTGCCCTTGGTCAGGTTGGGGGCGATGTCCTTTTCGTAGCACGCGGCCTGCTTGGTGTCGGGCAGGGCGACCATGATGACGTCGGCTTGTTTGACCGCCTCGGCGGTGGTGACGACTTCAAACCCTTTTTCCTTGGCGACGGGAATGGACTTGCTGCCCTCGTAGAGGCCGATGATGACCTTGAGGCCGCTGTCCTTGAGGTTGAGCGCGTGGGCATGGCCTTGGGAGCCAAAGCCGAGCACGGCCAGCGTTTTGTTCTGCAACACGCCGAGATCGGCGTCCTTGTCGGTATAGACTTTTGCCATAAAATTTGTATCGAGCCGTTTGGAAACGGAGGAAGAGCCTAGCAACGACGGGCCGGGGGGTCAATTTGCAAAATCAAGCTTCTTGCGAAAAACCCATTAAAAATTGGTTTGTGTATCCAGGATTTGTATCGACCCGCCGTGGCGGAACTTTTTTGCATAAAAAATCACCTTGGACAGCCTGTGTCCAAGTTCAGTCCGGTTGGCGGCTTTTGACCTGCCACTCGCCGCCGAGGTGGACGAGCCGGTAGGTAAAGCGGTCGTGGCCGGCCGGCAGATTGGAGAAGGACACCTCCACGTCAAAGGTGCCGGGGGTGAATTCCTTGAAGCGGACGACGTGAACCACCAACCCCGGACGGCCGGTGGAGGTCTCAAACGATTGTCCGACCGGCGGCGACGCGGCGGAACCGCAGCTCTGCACCGCCGGCTGGCTATCGGCAAAACGCGCGATAAACTCCTCGCTGGGCGGGGTGGTGCCATCCCCAAACGCGAGAAAACAAACGGAGGGCAGCGGCGGCTTGAATTCGCCCAGGATGTTCCGCACAAGACTCGCAACCATGTCCGTCTCGTAGATGGAGGCGTTGACGGGCGCGGCGTGCGCGGGATGGCTGTGCCGCCACCATAGCCCGCCCGCCAGGACCAGCCCCAGCCCGATGACGATGAGGACCGTGCGCATGATTATCCCGGTTCAGGGGCTGGGATAAGCGGCCGATGCCCGGCCATCGGGTGAATTGGGATTGCACCAGAGGCGGTTGCGGTTCGTGCTGGTCATGTCCGACTGATACCATTGCGCCAGCTTGATGTAACTCCCCGAGCCGTCGAAGGCCGCCTGGATGCCACCCGCAGTGTGCCGGCCGCTGACACCTTCCGGCGGATAATTCGCGCCGTCATTGAAATACGCCGGCTCGGTCTCATCCGTCTCCCAAAACGCGCAGTCACCGGGCTGCATCTGCCCCAGCTTGGCGGGCGAATGGGTGTGTTCGTAATTCCAACTGTAGCCGACCACGCCGCCATTCATCGCGTAGGAGGAAACCTGCTGCGGCCGCTGCATGTCGCGCTGGGCTTGATTGGACCAATGGGTCATCTGGAGATTATCGCTGGGACAGACATAAACTTTGGCGTTGCGCAACGTGGGCCAGAGCTGGCCGGTCGTGACATCAAATCTGACCGGGCCGCCGGGCGTGTAAAGCCAGCCCGGCAGATTGCCGCCGCCGTTGTCCCAATTCGCCGAGGGCAGCACGTCGGTCGAGTCCGAGGCATAGACGTGCATGGCGATCATGATCTGCTTGAAATTGTTGAGGTCGGTCGCCTTGCCCGCCTGATTTTTCGCCTTGCTCAACACCGGCAGCAACAGGGCCGCGAGGAGGCCAATGATGGCAATGACCACCAGCAACTCAATCAGCGTAAAGGCCCGTCGGGGATCCATAAAAAACATAACACCACCAAGGTGGGAAAGTTTCAAGCTGTTTTTTTATCAGGATGCAGGATGGGACGGGACTCCCGGTGGTGCGGACCCACGCGCGGAGGCGCGCGGGGGTGCGGTTGACGAGGCGTCAACCGCCGCACGCGAGGCGCGCGCGCTCCCCGGGAATAAACAGATCACTTCACCAGCGTGCGGCAGAACTTGTCGAGGCGGTCGAGGCCTTTTTCAATGTTGGCCATGCCGGTGGCATAGCTGAGGCGGATGTAGTCGTCCGCCCCGAAGGCAATGCCGGGGACGGCGGCGACCTTTTCGGCTTCCAGCAGGCGGGCGCAGAAATCGGCGGATTTCAGGCCGGTACCGGAGATGTTGGGGAAAAGGTAGAACGCACCCCGGGCGTTGACACAGGTGAGGCCTGGAATGGAATTCAGCTTCTGGTGGGCGTAGCGGCGGCGTTTGTCGAATTCAGCCAGCCACACCGGCAGGTGATCCTGCGGGCCCGTGAGGGCGGCGACGCCACCTTTTTGGGCAAAGGAGGTCGGGTTGCTGGTGCTGTGGCTTTGCACGGCGTCGATGGCCTTGGCGATGGGTTCGGGGGCGGCCAGAAAGCCCAGGCGCCAGCCGGTCATGCTCCAGGCCTTGGCCAGGCCGTGAACGATGATGGTGTGGTCGTAATGGGCGGGCGAAAAGCTGGCCACGCTCTTGACGGTGGCACCATCATACAGGAGGTGCTCGTAGATCTCATCGCTCATGATGAGGACGCCCTTTTCGACGCAGAGGTCACCCAGGGCCTTCACTTCTTCGGGCGAATAGACGCTGCCAGTGGGGTTGCTGGGGGAATTGAGAATGAACAGCCGGGTGTGCGGGGTGATGGCGGCGCGGAGGGCGGCGGGCGTGACCTTGAATTCGGTCTGGTCGCTGGTGGGCAGGATCACGGGTTTGGCCCCGGCGAGCTTGACCATTTCGGGGTAGCTCAGCCAGTAGGGGGCGGGAATGATGACTTCATCGCCGGGTTCGCAGGTGGCGAGAATGACGTTGAAGCAGGAATGCTTGCCGCCGCAGGAGACGATGATTTGGGACGGCTTGTAGGTGAGGCCGTTTTCGTTCTTGAATTTGGCGGCGATGGCTTCGCGCAATTCCGGGATGCCGCTGCTGGGGGTGTATTTGGTGAAGCCGGCGGCGAGCGCCTTGGCGGCGGCGTCCTTGATGTGTTGCGGGGTGTCAAAGTCCGGTTCCCCGGCACCGAAGCCAACCACGTCCTCGCCCGCCGCCTTCATGGCCTTGGCCTTGGCATCAATGGCCAGGGTGAGGGAGGGGGACAGCGAAGCTGCGCGTTGAGAAATTTTGTAGTTCATAATGAGCGGCGATGATTCTACGCACAAAAAAGCGGGGGGCAAGAAGGGAATTGGGCAACAAAGTGAGCTCAAAGGTGCCACCCATCACTACTTGGTGCGACTTTCCGCTGGAGCTAACCCTCCCCTGAATGAAAGGGCCCGGGCTAGCCCGGATATTTCATAGTGAAACCGGCAAAGCCATGGCAAACCCTTGTAGCGCAGGCTTCCCAGCCTGCCGTATCGCAGGTTTCCAAACCTGCGTGCCGTGTCGTTTCAACCACGCATTCGAACGTGTTTGCGCCCCTCTTTTCATAGGGTTTTTCGCGACTCTTTCCCAAATGGCTATGAAATATCCGGGCGCCCGGCTACCGGGATTGATTGAGGGGCTGGACCACGTCCCGCAGCAATTCGCCGATGCCTGCCAGAGTCATGAAGTAGGGAATGAATTGGCGGTCCTGCAAAATTCTGAGATATTCCTGCACCACCCCGAGCTGGCGTTGCCGGCGTTCCTGATGGGGGCCGGTTTCGATTCGGGCCTGCGTTTGCAGCCAGTGCAATCGTTCTTCGCAAATCAGCGCGGCCCCCAGCCGGTAGTAATCCATCGCGGAGCCAAGCAACCCGGCGAAGTCCGCCGAGGATTGCCCGCGCCCCCGTTCCAATAGTAGCCGCGCCGCATTGGCAAACCTCGTTTTGAGTCCCCGCCCAGCGCTCATTTTTTCCAGCAAGCTGTCGGTTTCGTTGACGATTCCGGGCACCACATCGGTTCGCGCGGCGACATTGCGGAGCTTGGAGTCCAGCGGGAGTGGTTTGAGTCCGTGTGCCGCCAGCAATTGAGGCGTCCATTCCGCCGTGCTGTTGAGGTGGTGACGGTTAAAAAACAACTGGCCCGGCAGGCAATGAGCCCCAACGGTCTGGTCCGCCTTGATGCCTTCGCCCCATTGATAAACGGCGCCTTCGGCGGTTACGATCTCGAAGCCGGTCAGGACCTTTTTTGCGGTCAGAACCCCGACGAGGCCCAGCATTTCCGCGACGGATTCCAGCCGGTGTTGTTCATGCACCGCCGCTGCCTGGACGGCCGTCGGCTTGTCCAAGCCTATGAGAAAAGCCCGATTGGACATAATGAATAAGGGGATTGACGCTCGCGTTGTGACCATAAATGCCCGATTGGGGTGAGTCAAGTGATTTTTGACCTTCCCCAATGCACGCAAATGCACGCAATGCAATCACCGCTTATCCACCATAACAGTTGCATCCAGCACCAAAAGATGGGAAGGTCACAGACCATGTTTATGCCACGCAAATCCATTTTCGCCCTGATGCTCGCTGCCGGGTTGCTGGTTCCGGACGGGCTGCGCGCCGAACCCACTGCGGCCACCGTGCCGGCGCAATTGCAGGCGCTGGTGGCACAGGTGCAAACCAAGGCTCAAGCCGGCCAGAGGGCCGAGGCCGATTACACCAATGAGCTGGCCACCCTGGACTCGCTGATTGCCAGCAACAAGACCGCCAAATCCGACGAGGCGGTGCAAATCACCTACATGAAGGCCATGCTTTATCTCGAAGTGATCAAAGACTTCGACAAGGGGGCGGTCATCCTGCGGCAGATTGCCACGAATTATCCGAACACGGAATACAGTCAGAGTGCCGGGAAATTGCTGGCCAGGATTGAGGGCATGAAAGCCACCGCCAAGCTGCAGGAAGGCCTCGCCGTTGGGGCGGCCTTCCCCGATTTCGCGGTGACAAATTTGGACGGCGCCCCACTTTCGGTGGGCGCATTGAAAGGCAAAGTGGTGCTGGTGGATTTCTGGGCGACGTGGTGCGGCCCGTGCCGCGCCGAATTGCCGAATGTCATTGAGACGTACCAGAAATATCATGCCCGGGGCTTCGAAATCATTGGCGTCACCCTGGACTCGGAACGCGACAAATTGGAGGCCTTTCTCCAGCAGCAGGCAGGCATGACCTGGCCGCAGTATTTCGACGGCCAAGGCTGGGGTAACCAGCTGGCGGTGAAATACGGCGTCAACAGCATCCCCTTTGCCATTTTGATCGGCCCGGACGGCAAAATCATTGGCACAGAACTGCGGGGCGAGGAATTGCAAACCGCCGTGGCGAAGGCGGTGGCTGAGCTTCCAGCGAAACATTAGAAGACCCTTCCCTAGCCCCTAGCCCGGATATTTCACAGTGAAACCGGCAAAACCATGGCAAACCCTTGTAGCGCAGGCTTCCCAGCCTGCCGTATCGCAGGTTTCCAAACCTGCGTGCCGTGTCTTT
>Ga0302319_10001288_pt1 | contig 56084 bp, 55 predicted proteins | sample Bog_T0_2_FD_203319 | JGI IMG/M metagenome (GOLD analysis project Ga0302319, IMG submission 203319) | Peat permafrost microbial communities from Stordalen Mire near Abisko, Sweden - Bog_T0_2 | ecosystem: Environmental > Terrestrial > Soil > Wetlands > Peat | place: Sweden: Abisko, Stordalen Mire...
CTCCGGCCGCAGGCGCTAGTAGCTTCGCAGCCGGGTACGCGGCAACCGATGCCGCTCCGGCCGCAGGCGCTAGTAGCTTCGCAGCCGGGTACGCGGCAACCGACGCCGCTCCGGCCACGGGCGCTAGTTACCTCTTGGAGGTGCCGCGAGCGGCTTTCTTGACTTTCTGTTTGGCGGAGCCGCGTTCGTGAGTGCGGGCAGCCTTGGGAGCGGCCTTCTTGCGCGCTGCGCGCTTTGCGGCCTTGCGTTCTTCCTTGGGTAGAGCAGAGGTGTTAGGCATTTTCTCGTTTTCCTTTTGGATGAAATCTGCGCGTTGGCGCGAATGGGCTGAAGGCTGCTTTCGACCCACATCTGCTAAGTACGGCAGAGATGGGGCACATGCCGTTCTGCCGAATCGTTACGCCTTGACGAGCTGGGCGTATTTCTCGACAAGCTTTTTCAGGCCGTGACTTTGAAATTGTACCGTAATCTTGGCGTCTTCCCCATCTCCTTCGCGATGATAGACGACGCCTTCGCCATATTTTGGATGGCGGACGCGGTCTCCTTTGCGCAATCCACGGCCACCGGAGGGCTTGTCGAGGTCCATCTCAGGGCGGGAAAACTTCTTGCCGCGAGAGGCGAAAAAGTCCGCGATGTTGTCAATTGAGTTGTAGGCCTGCCCGGTGTAGGTGGTTTTGGGCGCAGGCTTCTGGCGCGAGCGTCCACCCCACGCGGAGGCGGACTGATCCTCGTTCTCGTAGTCGTAATGAGCGGAGCCGTACTCCTGGAATCGAGGGGTAGAGCCTTTGATCTTTCCGGGCGAGCCGACGTCTTCGAGAAGCTCGATGGGAATTTCTTCGAGGAAGCGCGAGGGCGTGGAAGGCTCGGGCGAGTCTGAGCCGTAGCGGCGGCGGTAGTGGGCGCGGCTGAGGATCAGGGTGTCCATGGCGCGGGTCATGCCGACGTAGCAGAGGCGGCGCTCCTCTTCGATTTCCGTGGGCGAGAGCAGGGTGCGGGAGTGGGGAAAGAGACCCTCCTCCATGCCGACGAGGAAGACGAGAGGAAACTCCAGACCCTTGGCGGCGTGGAGGGTCATGAGCGTGATCTGCTGCGAATCGTCGAACTGATCGACATCACTTACGAGGGCGGCGTGGTCGAGGAAGTCGCTGATGGACTCGCCACGGTCGCGGGAGTCCATGGCGGCGTTGGTGAGTTCCTTGAGATTTTCAATGCGCGACTGCGAGTCGGGAGAGTCCTCGGCCTCAAGAAGCTGGATGTACTTGGTGCGGTCGATGAGGAACTTGAGGACTTCAGCGGTGGAGACTTTTTGTGCGGGCTCGACGGCGGCGGATTCGGCGTCAAGAGCGTCGGGCGAAAATTCGATGGTGTCGGCGTCGGGCGCGTCACCGAAATCACTGACATCGAAGCTGTCATCGGCTTCGGTTAACGCTTCGCTGCCCGCCGCTGGCGCTAGGTCGCCGAAATCAAAGCCGTGCTGGGAGCCGAGTTCGGGTTCCGGCTCAGGGGCGGTGAGGGCGGACGGCGGCGGTGCTTCGACGGCGGCGGCGGATTCCGTGGGTTCGTAAGATTCTCTGGAGGCGATTCCGGAGACAAGCGCGCGGGCGTCAGTGATGAGATCGCGGAAGGTAGCGAGGGCGGCGCAGGCGCGGGCGGGGAGCAGGCGGCGCTCGATGACTTGCTGCATGGCTCCCCAGAGAGGGAGATTGGTTTCAAGGGCGACGCGCTCGACGGTTTCCATGGTGGTTTTGCCGATGCCGCGGACGGGGGTGTTGACGACGCGCATGAGGGCGACGGAGTCATCGGGATTGAGGATGAGCTTGAGGTAGGAGATCATGTCCTTGATCTCGGCGCGCTCGTAAAAGCTGAAGCCTCCGACGACGTTGTAGTTGAGGTTGTAACGGCGCAGAGCCTCTTCCATGAGGCGGGACTGGGAGTTGGTGCGATAGAGGATGGCGGACTTGTTCTCGTGGCCCTCGCGGGCGCGTTCACGCTGCCAGCGGGAGATGAAGTCGGCGGCAAAAAGCGCCTCGTTCTCGCCGTCGGGGGCGTCATAGAAGCCGATCTTGCTGCCACCCTCGCGGGCCGTCCAGAGATTTTTTCCCTTGCGCTGAAGGTTGTTGGCGACGACGGCTGAGGCGGCCTGAAGGATGGGCTGGGTGGAGCGGTAATTCTGCTCAAGGCGGATGATTTTGGCTTCGGGAAAATTCTTCTCGAAGTCGAGGATGTTGTTGATGTCGGCTCCGCGCCAGGAGTAGATGGACTGGTCCTCATCGCCGACGGCGCAGAGGTTGTGATGGACTCCGGCGAGGGCGCACATGATTTCGTACTGCGGACGGTTGGTGTCCTGGTATTCATCAACGAGCATGTACTGGTAGCGGCGCTGATATTTCTCGCGGGTGACGGAGTCGGCTTTGAGCAGGCGGACGCTTTCGAGAAGAAGGTCGTCGAAGTCGAGAGCGTTGGCCTTGAGCAGCTCGTCTTTGTAAATTTTGTAGATGTGCGCGATGCGCTCCATCTTGGGCTCGGCGGAGTTCAGGTACATCTCCTGCGGATCCTGCATGTGGTTCTTGGCCGAAGAGATGAGCGAGAGGACGCTGCGCGGAGTGAGCTTTTTGTCGTCGATGCCGAGGCGCTTGATGGCCGATTTGACGACCTGCTGCTGGTCGCCTTCATCGTAGATGACGAAGTCACGGGTGTAGCCCTTGCCATTGATCTGGAGCGCGTTGATGTCGCGCCGCAACATGCGGACGCAGAAGGAGTGGAAGGTGCTGATGGCGGGCTTGGCGAGGGAGTGCTGTCCGATGAGTTGATTGACGCGCTCGGCCATTTCAGCGGCAGCCTTGTTGGTGAAGGTGACGGCGAGGATGCGGTCGGGCTGGACGTGCTCATGCTGGACGAGATAGGCGATGCGATAGGTGATGACGCGGGTTTTGCCGGAACCGGCTCCGGCGAGAATGAGCACGGGGCCGCGCACGGTTTCAACCGCTTCACGCTGTTGCGGATTGAGCTTTGAGAGAAAGTCCATGAGAAGAAAAATGCGACCGGAGGTCTAAGGAAAAGACTAACAGGTTTGGAAGTGGGTGGGCACACGAGAGCACGGCGGGAACAGTCCCGGATCGACTGGAGGGATTTCTGGGTTGATGTATCCTGCTCTCCCACCTTAGTCGCGCAAAGGACGCGCGCCGAAGGTGGGGCACCCGCGAGCGTTCCTGCACTTTCAAATTTCGATGGCTACTGGGGCTTGCGCGGCGGGTGATTGTCGATGTCGAACTGGAGTCCGTCCGTGGAGTGGCGGGCGAAGTAGCACTCGGCGCAGGGACACCACTCGCGGAGGTAATCCCAAGAGTAGATTCCGTGCTCGTGGCCGTCGTTCCAGTTGAAACGGATGGCGTAGTTGCCGACGGGAGCGACTTCCGTGGGGCGCAGCTGCGGCTTGAACATTTGCAGAGGACCGGCGGCTTCGGGCGAAGAAGGCTCGTCGCGCTGGCGGTGTTTCTTTTCGCGCTCTTCATTGCAGAGGGCACAGGGGCAGGCGTCACGCAGGTAGGTGAAGGTGTAAGTGGCCTGATGTCCGTCTTTCCAGACGATTTCCATGGTGGTGCCATTGGTTTTGTGGACCTTGATGGAGGCGGGTTGGGCTGCGCTCATGAGGAATAGTGTAGTCTATGGAAGCAAGGTTCATTGCGTCTGAAATACGGAGCCGGGTTGCTGAAATCCACAGGCTCTTGTAGAATCAGATTTTGGCGATTAGCCTCTTTTGTTCATTTCAGGTTCCGCGCGTTTCTTTTCCGGGTTGCGCCCTAGAGGTATGCACCCATGCTGCGATGGTCCAGCCGGACCGAGGTGCAGCGGTCAAAAGCCCAAGCGGTTCCAAACATTTGGAGTAAGTCATGGCACAGGTTTGTTCAGTCTGCGGCAAAGGCCCGCAGTTCGGCAATAACGTTTCGCACGCCAACAACAAGACCCGCCGCCGCTGGAACGTGAACCTGCATCCAGTGAAGGCGAAGGTCGAGGGCACAACGAACACGAAGAAGATTCGCGTGTGCTCGGGCTGTTTACGCAGCGGCAAAGTCACCAAGGGTTAATCCGGCCACCGACGCCTAGCGCGAAGCCGGGACAAGTGTAGGCCTCCGCCGCCGCGGAGGCCTTTTGCTGTGCCTATAGAACGGAAAAACGGATGATCGCGCTCGATAAAATCCGCCGCGAGATGCCTCCCCTGCTGCGGCTGGCGGTGCCTATTGTGATGGGCGAGGTGGGGTGGATGTCCATGAACTTTGTGGACATTGCGATGATCGGCCGGGTGGGGCCGACGGCGCTGGCAGCGGTCAGCGTGGGCTCGGCGGTCTTCATGGTGTTTGCCATTGTGTGCGAAGGGATGCTGCTGGGCACCGACGCACTGGTTTCGCAGGACTTTGGGGCAGGACGGATCGAAGAGTGCTTCCGGACGCTGTGGGCGGGCGCGCAACTGGCGCTGCCTCTGGGCGTGCTGTGCGCGCTGCTGGTAGCGGCCAGCGGCTGGCTGCTGGTTCCGATGGGGATTGCGCCGGAGATTGTGCGGCAGGCGATTCCGTTTCTCTATGCCATGGCCTGCGGGCTGCCCGCGCTGATGGGATTTGTGGCGATGCGGGTGTTTCTGCAAGGGACGCACCGGGTAAAGGTGGTGGCGTTCGCGATGATTTCCGCCAACATCATCAACTTTGTGGGCAACTACGCGCTGATCTATGGGCACTTTGGGCTGCCTGCAATGGGGGCGACGGGTTCGGGAGTCTCAACCACACTCTCGCGCTGCTACATGATGTGCGTGCTGCTGGGCTACATGGCCTTGCAGAGCAGGCGGGAAGACTGGCACCTGCTGCGCTATGCGGGCGAGTTCTATTCCGAGCGCATAGGGAAGATTGTGCGGCTGGGGGCTCCGGCGGCGACGCAGATTGCGCTGGAGGTGGGAATTTTCTCGGCGAGCACGCTGGTGGCAGGACGGCTTGGGGCGGTGGCCGTCTCAGGACACCAGATTGCGCTGATGATGGCTTCGCTGACGTTCATGGTGCCGCTGGGAGTGGCGCAGGCAACGTCGGTACGGGTGGGCAACGCGATAGGCCGGAGGGACGCCGAGGCGGCCAACGTGAGCGGCTGGAGCGGGATGGCGCTGAGCGCGAGCTTCATGAGCTGCTCGGCGATTGTGCTGTGGAGCTGGCCGCTGCCGATTGTCCACATCTTCACCTACGATCCGGCGGTTGCGAAGGTGGGAGTTTCACTGCTGGCGATTGCGGCGGTCTTTCAGTTCTTTGATGGGGTGCAGGTGACGGCGATTGGCGCGCTGAGAGGCTCCGGCAATACGCGGATTGCGATGATCACGGACCTGGTGGGCTGGTGGCTGATCGGACTGCCGCTGGGAGCATGGCTCTGCTTTGGGCGCGGCTGGGGAGTGCGCGGGCTATGGTTCGGCTTGAGCGCAGGGCTGATCAGCATTGGTTGCGTGCTGGCCGTGGCGTGGCGGCGCAGAGTGCAATGGCTGCGGAAAGAGTTGGGCGCGGGAACGGCAGCGCAGCTCTCCTGATTCAAGATTCGGCCTTCGCTGCTGGCGAAGAGAATGCGGCTCAGTTGCTTTTTTTCTCTCCATTGGGGAGGTCGAGGGCAGCGAGACCGAATTTTGTGCCTTCCGACTCCTTTTCGACGGCGACGATGTGCTGGTGAGTCTTGCCTCCGGCTCTCAGTTCGAGATCAGGATGCTTTGTGGTATCGCTGGCAGCGAAACCATTGTCGTCACAGCCCAGGCCTTCGCGAGTTTTGGAGAGCGTGCCCACAGCCTGGCTGCCACTGCACTCGATGACATCGCCATAGTGGGCGAGTTCCTTGCGGTAGTAGGCCTTCACTTTTTCAGGCGAGTCGGGGGTGCGGTAGGTGGCACCATTCGCGCGGATATGAAAATCGCGGAAGCTCAGATCCAAGTCGACGGCACCGACGTCTTTGTCCTTTCTGACAATGGTTGAACCGGGATAGACGGCGAGACCGATATCGGATACTACGACGGCATTGTTGATCTTCACCTTCATGTCGCCGACAGGCGTCTCGATTTTTACATTCTGGTTGTCGTTGGAGCCGTGCTGCTGCACGCTGCATCCGGTGGCGGCCAAGGCAGTGGCGAGCAGCGCAAGTGGAAGCAATCTTCCGAACATCGGTGTTCCTCCCTCATCCCTGACAGCAAGATACGGAAACGGTGGGGAGTTTGTTCCGCCGAGCGTGCCGCATTCTACCCGGCGAGGGCGATGGCATCGATTTCTACGCGGACATCCTTGGGCAGGCGGGCGACTTCGACGGTTGAGCGGGCGGGAGCCGCCTGGGGAAAGAAGCGCTCGTAGACTTCGTTCATGGCGGTGAACTCGCCCATGTCCTTGAGGAAGACTCCGGTGCGGACGACCTTGTCGAGTCCGCTGCCAGCGGCCTTCAGGATGGCTTCGAGGTTTCTGATCACCTGCTCGGTCTGCTGGGCCACGCCGCCTTCGACGATCTTCTGGGTCGCCGGGTCCACAGGAATCTGTCCGCTGACGAAGATGAAGCCGTTGGCGCGGATGGCCTGAGAATAGGGGCCGATGGCCTGCGGAGCGTCCTGGGTGGAGATGACATCGCGCATGGTGGTTCTCCTTGAAGGCAAATTTTTAGAAGAAAACATTCTAAACGCCGCGCGGCTGACAGGACAGCTAGGGTTTGACCGGACGCAGCAGAAACAGATAGGCGACGGCGATGGCGTAGAGGGTAAGCGCGATGGGCGTGGCGGCTCCGAGAAGCTGCATGGCAAATCCGAGCAAACCGACGACCGCGCAAAGGCACTGCACGATGAGATTGTTGCGGCTCCAGCGCTTGAGGAGCGCAGCATCACGCGGGTTGCGGCGGAGCTCCGCCAGCGAAGGCAGGACCATGGCGTTGCGAACGGTGTAGGCGAAGGTGAGCAGGGTGGTGGAGCAGATGATGGGTAGAAAAGTGCGGCTGCCGAGGGTTCCGGGCGGCACGCGGAAGACGGTCATGCCGAGGATGGCACAGGCGACCAACATGCCGACAAGACCTCGCTGGGTGCGTTGCAAGGAGATGTAGGCGAACTCGACGGACTGGATCGAAGGGGGCAGGGTGGGCGGCTGGGATTCGGCTTTCTGCGAGAAGCGGGACATGGTTAGCTGGTCATCTTCTGGACGCGCTCGACATTATGCACGCCGGCGACACGGCGGATGCCGGTGATGATTCGGTTGAGGTGATTGACGTCGCGGGTTTCAAAGATGATATCGATAGTGGCCTGCGAATTGCCTGTCTTGGCTTCGATGTGACGGATGTTGGCGTCTTCGCCGCTGATGACGGCGGAGACCTGGGTGATGATGCCGGGGCGGTCATCGCTGGCGACGACCAGTTTGACGGGGTATGCGGGCGGCGCACCCGCGATGCGGGGTTCCTTGCTCGACCATTCGACGGCGAGCTTGCGCTCAGGTTCATACATCAGGTTCTGCACGTTGGAGCAGGTCTTGCTGTGAACGGCCACGCCCTTGCCCCGGGTAACGTAGCCGACGATTTCTTCGCCGCGAATCGGGTTACAACATCGTGCGCGATAGACAAGCAGATCGTCTGTGCCACGGACGGTGAGAGCCGAGCTGTCTGAGCCAAAGGTGCGCTTGAGCGCCGAAGCGACGCCCTGCTGCTCTTCACCAGGCTGCAGATTGCTGCCGGGCACCACCTTGGCCAGCACGGAGCGGGCGGAATACTTGCCATAACCGATGCCGGCCATTAGGTCATCGACCTTATTGACGCCGTACTCGTTGGCAGCCTTCAGCAGCTCCGGATCTTTCATGTCCTTGAGTGCGATGCGATACTTGCGCGCCTCTTTTTCGATGAGCTTGCGGCCGATTTCAATGGCGCGCTCGCGCTGGTGGATGTTGAGCCAGTGCTTGATTTTCTGACGCGCGCGCGAACTCTTCACAATGCCCAGCCAGTCGCGGCTGGGGTTGTGCCCGGTCTGGGTCATGATCTCGACGATGTCACCGGAGCGCAGCGTGGAGCGTAGCGGGACGATGCGTCCGTTGACCTTGGCACCGACGCAGGAGTGGCCGACCTCGGTATGCACGGTGTAGGCGAAGTCGATGGGCGTGGCATCACGCGGGAGGATTACTACTTTTCCCTTGGGCGTGAAGGTGTAAACCTCTTCGGGATAAAGATCGATTTTGAGCGTGGAGAGAAATTCGCTGGGATCGGCCATCTCGCGCTGCCACTCGACGACCTGACGCAACCAGGCAAGGCGCTGTTCATCGCGCGCGGAGATGGGGCCATCCTTGTACTTCCAGTGCGCGGCAATTCCCTCTTCGGCGAGCTTGTGCATCTCTTCGGTGCGGATCTGCACCTCGAAGGGATGGCCGTCTTCGGCGATGACCGTGGTGTGCAGCGACTGGTAAAGATTGGGACGCGGCATGGCGATGAAGTCCTTGATACGCCCGGGCACGGGCCGCCATGCGTTGTGAATGATTCCGAGAACCGCGTAACAGTCATTCACGGAATAGGTGATGACGCGCAACGCGAGCAGGTCATACATCTGATCCGGAGTGATCTTCTGCTTGACCACTTTCTGATGGATGGAGTACATGCGCTTGATGCGCGAATCGACACGGACCACGTTGATGTTGGCTTCGCGCAGGCTATGGCGGATGGTTTCGACCATTTTGGCGAGAGCGCGCTCGCCGTCTTTGCGGAGGGCCTCGACCTGCTCAAAGACCATCTTGTAGCCGACGGGATCGACGTAGGGAAAGGAGAGATCCTCGAGCTCGCCGCGAACCTTGCCCATGCCGAGACGGTGCGCGAGGGGCGCGTAAATCTCCAGCGTTTCCTTGGCGATTTTTTGCTGACGCTCGGGTGAGAGGTGCCGCAGGGTTCGCATGTTGTGAAGGCGGTCAGCCAGCTTGATGAGGACGACGCGAATGTCGTCCACCATGGCAAGCATCATCTTGCGAACGTTTTCCGCCTGCGCCTCTTCGCGGGAAGCGAAGTCGATTCTACTGATCTTGGTTACGCCTTCAACGATGTGCGCGACCTGCTCGCCGAACTGTTCCTTGATCTCCTCGGTGGTGACGGATGTGTCTTCGACGGAATCATGGAGCAGACCGGCGGCGATGGCCGTGGTGTCAAGTTTCATCTCGGCCAACAGAATCGCGACTTCCAGGGGATGCACGAGGTAAGGCTCGCCGGAGGCCCGCTGCTGTCCGCTGTGATGCTTGAGGGAGAGTTCGTAGGCGCGCTTGACGATATCGAGATCGTCACTGGGCCGGTTGGCACGAGCAATCTCCAGCAGGTCGCGGAACCGTGTTGCGGTCAATGCATTCGTCGCAATCTGCTCGCGAGAGCTCGCCATAACTGATTTTAGCTTGTAACCTCCCCGCAATGCCAAGAATGGAAGCCCACAAACTGTCCCTGTTGCATCCGATGCTATGGAGTCCGAGAATGATTCCGAGGCGGGAACGAAGCTATGAAAGTGCTGATCAGCGGTGCGAGCGGATTGATTGGGCGCGCGATTTCTTCCCTGCTGTGTGAACGAGGGCACGAGGTTCACAGCCTTGTGCGGGATGCGGCGAAGGCCCGTGCAGGGGACGTGGCCTGGCAACCAGGGCAAGCGTTGGACTGGGCACTGTTCTCTCAGTTTGACGCGATTGTGCATCTGGCGGGCAAACCGGTCGCAACCCTGTGGACGGAGAGGGCGAAAGACGAAATCCTGAGCAGCCGAGTGCAGGGAACATCCACCCTTGCAGCGGCGATGGCACAGGCGTTTGTGCAGGACGGGAAGCCGCGCGCGTTGATCTGCAGCTCGGCGATTGGCTACTACGGAAGTCGGGGCGACGAGGAACTGGTGGAGGAGAGCGAGGCGGGACTTGGATTCCTAGCCAAGGTTTGCCGCGAATGGGAAGACGCTGCTCTGCCAGCAGCATTGGCGGGCATTCGCGTGGCGCAATTGCGCACCTCGCTGGTGCTGGACGCAAAGGGCGGCGCGCTGGCGAAGATGCTCCCGGCGTTTCGATTGGGAGTGGGCGGAAAGCTGGGAAGCGGGCGTCAGTGGTGGAGCTGGGTGAGTCTGCATGACGCGGCGCGTGCGTACGTCTTCGCCGTAGAGAATGAACATCTGCACGGCGCACTGAATCTGGCTGCACCGGATGCGGTGACCAACGCGGAGTTCACGCGAACGCTGGGCCGCGTGCTGCACCGGCCCACGCTGCTGGCGGTTCCGGCCTTTGCGCTGCGCGCGGTGGCCGGGGAGATGGCCGAGGAGATGCTGCTGGCCAGCCAGAAGGTGGTTCCGCGGAGGCTGCTGGAGGCGGGATTCCACTTTGAAGACGAAGAGTTGGAAGCGACGCTGCGCAAACTGCTGGGGTAAGCGGTCGGGGGGCGAAAATAACTGTTGACCTGTCTAAAGCTGAAGGGTTGAGAGTGGAGGTGTGCTCGGATGCTAACGGTCTCCCAACTCGCAAAGCTCTGCGGACTGAGCCGCACCACGCTGCTCTACTACGAGTCCATTGGACTGCTGTCGCCGGCGTGCCGCTCTGACTCCAACTACCGCCGCTACTCGACGGAGCAGTTGGAGCGGCTGCGGACGATCTGCGCGTACAGAAACGCGGGGTTGCGGCTCAGCGATATTCAGCAAGTCCTCGACGAAAAGTCGAACGATGCCACCGCGGTATTGAAGCGGCGGCTGCTGGAACTTGACGGCGAGATCGAAACGCTTCGCGAGCATCAAAACGCCATTCTGCGGCTGTTGCAGGCCGACGATGGCTCGTGGAGAACATCAGAGATGACCAAGGAAAAGTGGGTTTCAATTCTGCACGCCGCCGGATTCAAAGAAGAAGACATGCGGCGCTGGCACAAACAGTTTGAACAGCAGGCTCCGGAAGAGCATCGGCAGTTTCTGGAGTACCTGCAAATTCCGAAGGACGAGATCAACAAGATTCGGGAGTGGAGCAGGGAGAAGTAAGCGGATCGGATGATGAGTTTCCCCGCTCGGGTTGGACCGGGCGGGGATTTTTTCGGTCTACGGTTTTTCGCGTGAGATTTCACCGACGGTGGCTGCCGTGGCTCGGAGGTAATCCGCTGGTGCGATGACGATTTGCAATCCGCGCTGGCCTGCTGAGACACAGACGGTGTCCCATAGCTCGATCACTTCGTCGGCGAAGACGGGATAGTCCTTTTTCATGCCGAGGGCGGTGACGCCGCCACGAATGTAGCCGGTAACGCTCTGCACTTCCTTGAGCGGGAGCATTTCCACCTTGCGGTCTCCGGTAAGCTGTGCGAGGGCCTTGAAATCGAGTTCGTAGTTGCCGGGGATTACGGCGACAGAAACTCCGTTGCGGTCGCCCTTGACGGCCAGTGTTTTGAAGACCTGCTCAGGCGGAAAACCGACTTTGGCGGCGACGTTCTCCGCCGAGAGATCGTCAGGATCAACCTCGTACTCACGCAGCACATAGTGGATGCCGAGCGAGTCCAGAATGCGGCAGGCGTTTGTCTTGCTCATGACAATATTCAACCACAGGATTCAGCAACAGGATTTGAGAATTGGAATTGCAAACCCCTGGGCGGCGCACAACATCACACTTATCAGGACAGACATTTGAAATCAAAGAGGAAACAGAAGATGAGTGACGAAATGGCTGGCGATACGATTGCGATGATTGAAAAGCTGGTGGAGATCTGCCGCGAAGGACAGATTGGATACCGCGATGCCGCTGAACACACGGAGACCGCCGAATTGAGAGAATTTTTCAACCGCCAGTCCCTGGAGCGCGCAAGCTTTGCGGGAGAGCTGGAGAGTGAGGCGATCGTTCTTGGCGAAGACAACCCTGAACGCACGCCTAGTCTTGCGAATAAGCTGCACCGCGCCTGGTTCGATCTGAAACAGAAGCTGAGTGGCAATGACGCAGGCATCCTTGAATCCGTGGAGGCGGGCGAGGATCACGCGAAGAAACAGTACGAGGAAGCGATGCATTCCAAGCTTCCGCTCAATATTCTTAACATCGTCGAGCGACAAGCAGACAGCGTGTTCGCCGCGCATAACAAGGTTCGTACGCTGCGCAATCAGTACAAGAGCGCGGCATAGCCGAAAAGAGTGGTTTACGGAAAAAGCGCCGCGAGAAATGCGCGGCGCTTTTCATTAGGACTGGCTCTTTGGTAGCTGCATCCAGGCGGCAAGACGTTGCTTGACGCTGAGAATGGGGAGTGGCAAGGCCAGCTTTGCTCCCTCTTCCATCAACGGCACGAGTTTGTCGAACTCCGGACCGGACTGCTGGCCGGTGAGTGCGATGCGGATGGGATGGAAGAGCGCGGGGCCTTTGACTCCAGTCTCCTTCTGGACTTCCTTGATCAGGGCTTTGAAGCGGGCAGCTTCGACAGGCTCGGGCTCGGCAGCGATTTTCGCGGCGAAGGCGTCGAGGACCGTTCCGGTTGAGGGCGCGGCAAGCACCTCGGCGTTTTCCGGAGCGGCGAGAGCTGCGGCAGGATCAAAGTGCAGCACGGGTGCGGCGCGCTCAGGCAGTTCGTCGAGTTTGTTAACCGAATGCACAAGCGATGCGGTAACGTGGGCAACCCAGGTTCGGACCTCTGGCGTGAGCGTTTCGACGGCGAGCGCGCGGCAGTAAAAAGGCTCGGCGAGAGTGTTCACGCGTTCAGGCGCAGATTCCTTCATGTAATGCCGATTGAGCCAGTAGAGTTTTTCAAAATCGAAGACTGCCGGTGAGGGCGTGACGCGGGCGAGATCGAACTCTTGCACGAGTTCGGTTGGCGAAAAGATCTCACGGTCGCCTCCGGTGGGAGCCCAGCCAAGCAACGCCATGTAGTTCATCAGCGCCTCGGGGAGCACACCCATCTCCCGGAAATTGGCAAGGGAGGTTGCGCCGTGGCGCTTGGAGAGACGCTCCTTGTCAGGGCCGAGAATGGTGGAGAGGTGCGCAAACTCGGGCACCTCCCAGCCAAGCGCCTCATAGAGCGCGACCTGTTTGGGAGTGTTCGAGAGATGATCGTCGCCACGGATGACATGGGTGATCTTCATCTCCGCGTCGTCAACCACGACCACGTAGTTGTAAACGGGGACGCCACTGGAGCGGACGATGATCAGATCGCTCACCACATCACTGGAGAACTCAACCCAGCCGCGGACAATGTCATGAAAGCGAATCGGCTTCTCGGGGATCTTGAGGCGGATGGCGCAAGGCTCTCCGGCGGCGCGGCGGCGCTCGGCTTCCTCGGGCGCGAGATTGCGGCAGGTGCCGGGATAGTTGGGCTGGAGGTGCTGCGCCATGGCCTGCTCACGCTGGCGGTCGAGATCCTCCTGCGTGCAGAAGCAGCGGTAGGCTTTGCCTTCGCTGACGAGGCGCTCGGCATGGTCGCGATAGACCTGCCACTTGTCACTCTGGCGATAGGGCGGATACGGGCCGCCAACATCGGGGCCTTCATCCCAATCGAGACCGAGCCATTTGATGTCTTCGATGAGCTGGGTTTCATAACGCGCTTCGCTGCGTTCGAGATCGGTGTCTTCGATGCGGAGGATGAACGCTCCTCCCTGCTGGCGCGCGAAGAGCCAGTTGAAGAGCGCGGTGCGCGCGTTGCCTACGTGAACCTGACCGGTGGGCGATGGGGCAAAGCGAACCCGCACCTTGCCTGCAATTGACGACTGCTCCATAGCAAAGATGTTAGCAGAGCCGGGCTGTGAGAGATGTGATGCGTACGGCGGCAAATTCTTTGTTTGCCCGGCGCGCACGGGACTAATCTATTGGACGAAGCGGTAGGCAGGGAAAGGCAAGGTGCGAAGCATGGCAAAGAAGAACATCCTGATGCTGGTTGGCGATTATGTGGAAGATTACGAAGTTATGGTTCCCTTCCAGGCGTTGCTCATGGTGGGCCACTCGGTTCATGCGGTGTGCCCGGGAAAGAAGGCCGGTGAGAGTGTGCGTACGGCGATCCACGATTTTGAGGGCGATCAGACTTACAGCGAAAAGCGTGGGCATAACTTTGTGGTCAATGCGGATTTTGCCAGCGTGAAGCCGGAGCAGTATGACGCGCTGGTGATTCCGGGCGGACGGGCGCCAGAGTATCTGCGGCTGAATCCGAGGGTGCTGGAGATTGTTCGCCACTTTGACGCCGCCGGGAAACCGATTGCCGCCATCTGCCACGGTCCTCAGATTCTGGCCGCGGCGGGGGTGGTGAAGAGCCGGAAGTGCAGCAGCTATCCGGCGGTGGGGCCGGAGGTTGCAGGCGCGGGCGGCACGTATGTGGACATCCCGGTGGACGCGGCGTTTGTGGATGGAAACCTGGTGACTGCTCCGGCGTGGCCCGCGCACCCGGCATGGCTGGCGGAGTTCCTGAAGGTACTGGGAACGCGCATCGAACTGTAACGCACGCCGAAGGCTAGTGAATGTGCGGGCTTGCGGGATTGTAGGCAGCCTTCTTCTTTACCGCAGGCCGCACGACCTTTACGTCAAACTCCAGCGGAGTTGTTTTCGGCGGGAAGCACTGGCGATTGTCACAGGCCTGGTACTTCACCGTGCCGTGGACGCGCAGGGTGCCGAGCGCGGCGGACTTCGGTATGCGCACCTCGGCGGTGACCGCGAAGTGTCCGGAGTAGACGCTGAGCTTGTCATTGCCCATGAAGGGGAGCGCGAGCTGCTCGGCCTCCGGGTATTGGATGTTCATGATCAGGATTCCCTCGGGTGGGCTGAGGTGAACCGCGGTGGGCATCAGCAGTTCGTCATTGGGCCTGTTGGAGTTGACGTGAAAGCCCTTGTTGACCTGAAGCTCAATGTTGAGCGGAGCCTTGCCGCCACGGGCGACAACAACCGTGCCGATGGGCGCAACGGTGATTGCCGGGGAGGAGCCCTGGGCAAGCGCAGCGAGCGGCAGGAAGAATGCGAACAGAGAGATGTACGTGCGATGAGAGAGCTTCATGGCTAAGCGTCTAGTCTAGCGGATTTCAGGCTGAGCGAAAGGCAAAAGCGGCAGATTGCAAGGCAAAGCTAGGAGCGCGGTTTGGAGGCGATGGCGCGCTTTACGTTCTGCTCAATCTCATCGCGGGTGCCCGGCTGGCCGAAGACGCGATCCAGCACGACACCGCTGCGGTCGATGTAAAACGTGGTGGGCAGATAGTCGATGCCGCCATACTGCGCAGCAACATTCTCTTTGCCGAGGAGAATTGGGTAGTTGATGGAGTTCTCGGCGGCGAACTTTGCGACACTTTTCTGGTCGCCATCGTCATCCATGGAGACGCCGACGATCTGCAATCCCTGCTCACCATAGCGCTTCTGGAGATCGACAAACCAGGGAATCTCCTCCTTGCAGGGAGGACACCAGGTGGCCCAGAAGTTGAGCACCACGGCTTTGCCGCGCAGGTCGCTGAGGGTGACAGGATGGCCTTGCAGGTCGGTGAGGGTGAAGTCCGGCGCGTCATGGCCCTTGGTGGCGACAGCGGCGGCGCGGGCGCGGCTGGAGGGAAGTCTCCCCTGGAAGCGGGCCAGCACCAGCAAACCTGCGATGACGACCACCATCACGCCGAAAACAACAACTTTACGCTTCAAGACGAAGACTCCTACTACTGGTTCAGATGCGCTACAGAGAGAAGCGATTCAAGAAGCCGAGGTATCCGGAGAGCATGGAGAAGCGTCCGAGAGCGATCAGGAGGCCGAAGACGATGAGCAACACGCCGCTGATGACCTCGACGGTGTGCAGATGGCGGCGGAAGCGGGCATAGAAGCCGAGAAAACGGTTGACCATCAGCGAGGTAAGCAGGAAGGGCACGGCCAGTCCTGCGGAGTAGACGGCGAGGAGGAGGATTCCTTTGAGCACGGTGTCTTGCGAGCCAGCAAGCAAGAGGATTCCGGCGAGGATGGGGCCGATGCACGGAGTCCAACCGAAGGCGAAGGCGAAGCCGATGAAGAAAGAGCCGAGCGGGCTAGAGCCTCCCTTGACGCTGTGCAGGCGCTTGTCAGAGTACAGCGCGTTGATCTTGAAGAGTCCGGTGAGGTGCAGCCCGAAGATGATGATGACGACACCGGCAAAGATCGCCAGAGGACGATGATACTGCTGGGTGAGCTGTCCGAGGCTGGTGGCGACCGCGCCCAGGGAGATGAAGACCACGCTGAAGCCAAGAATGAAGCATAGCGAGTTCAGCATGACGGTGCGCAGGAGCTTGCGGTCGGCGGCCTGAAGGGTCTCCACGCTGGCGCCTGAGATCAGAGAGACGTAACCCGGCACGAGTGGCAAAACGCAGGGCGAGAGGAAGGAAAGCACTCCGGCGAGGAACGCCGCCAAGGGTAAAGGAAGACTGTGCATACATCCTCGATTGTACAGGGATGGGCATACGTTCGGCGGCGCAGGATTATTCGAGGAAGCGCTGCTGCTGAGCGGCGGTGAGCAGAAGACACTGGCGCGGCGGCCCGGCGAGGCGCTTGCGAATACGGGCGATGAGGCGGTATCCACCGATCAACAGGGGGCGCGGAAGCCATGCGGCGATGGCGGCGAGGCGCGCGTAGATGCCTCCGACGTAGGCGGCGGTGTGGGCGACGGCGTCCCACTCGATGAAGGCGTGACCGTCTTCGATCCACAGCAGGGACTCGACCGATTGCAGATGATACTGCTCGCGGAGGGAGAGTCCGAGATCGGAGTTGCGCGGAACGAAAAGCAGGTCGGTGCGTCGTTCGTGGGCGAGGATGAACTGCACGGCGCGATGACAGAAGGCGCAGTCTCCGTCAAAGATGAGCATGGGGGCGGACATGGTAGTTAGATGAGGCCAAGGTGCGGAAGTCGGCGGGAAATTCCCTGTTGCGTCATGCAGCCCTAGGCCGTGATGGCACGTTCCGCCGGTTCAACGCGCCGCACCCGGACTTTCACCTCCACACGCGACCCGAGCCGGTTGATGATTGACATGAGGCGATCAACGGTGAAGCGCCCGAGGTCCGCGTTGCGGATGCGCGAGAAGTCGGCCGCCGCAATGCCAGTGCGCCCGTGTGCGGCGCGTACAGTCAGGTGTTCCCGATCAAGCGCCTTGATGATTTCCGCCGCGAGGATGGCCTTGAATTGTTCGACATCGGCGCTCACACTCCCCAGATCGCGGAACACATTGCCGCTGCCTCGCACAACTTCGAGCTCTTCGCTTTTCATCGCAGCATCTCCTTCAATCTCTTCAAGCGGTCCTTGATCAGCGCGATATCACGTTGTGGCGTCTTAATGCCATGCGTCGATTTCTTCTGAAATGCGTGAACAACCCAGATTTCATCGGCGAGTTGCACTGCGTACACCACGCGAAACGCGTCACCCTTAAACGGCAACGCGATCTCGAAGATGCCCGATCCAAGGCTGGGCATCGGCTTGGCAATGTCGGCCTTGCCACCTTCGGCCGCAATCGTCAGGGCCGCAAGACAGATCGACCTGGCCCCTTCCGGAAAACTCTCGAAGTCTTTCAGTGCCGCCCGAATCCATGAAACGGGCCGTGTCTTTCGGGTCATTGGTCTTTGCTTTTCCAACACTCTTGATGTTGTCATATTTGACAACGAACGTCAAGGCTGATAAGTTCTCCAAATCCTGCGAGTTGCTGCCGTGGGGTTTTGGGTAGGATTGTTGGATACTAGGCGATTGATATACAGCTATCGCTCGGATATGGGCACTAAACTTCTTCTGGACAGACTTGATTGAGGTCTTCGATGAATTGCTTCAACTGATCAGAGAGCTTGTTCACGAAGAGATCGTAGTCAACGCCAATGCCACCTTTTGAGGTTGCCATTTCAGCTTTCGAGCTACGAACCCTAATCGATGCAGTCAGCCTTCTTCTTTCTTCGAGATGAAGTCGGAAGGAATGCTCATAATTGGTTAGCACTGCATCGTCTCCCCGGCCCCCACGGATGGCATCGAGTTGTGAGTCAAAACGAGTAAGGTCGCCGGAATCGAAGTAAACCTGTTCATCCTCGAAGGTGAACTTTCCTCCGTAGTGGCGTATCAGGCAGTGAAGTGCAAACTGCCATTGAACGTATCCCTGGCTGACCACGCGTTCTGCTTTGGTGAGCTTGACGGAGAAAGCAAATTCCGGAGAGTAATCAATCCTCAACTCGGGTCTTAGATTGTTCAGTTGCACATGAGCGCCGATCGTAATGGCGAGTGGCCGTGGCCAGAGTAGCAAGGCTGCTTCGCATGTTCAAGGGAATGTAGCAGATAAGTATGCCCGACGACGATAGCTGCCCAAGTAGCTCACGATTCCGATTCGGAATTACTAAGCCGAAGTCGAATAGTCGTCACTTCTTCCATGGACATCACTCCCGAGCCGCTGAGGGCTCGGGAGTAACATTTTCTGCGTTTGCGAAAAGCTAAAGCGGGATATTGCCGTGTTTCTTCGCCGGGTTCTTGTCGCGTTTGCCATCGAGCATTTCGAGGGCCTGGATGATCTTCTTGCGGGTGTCGCGGGGCCGGATGACGCCGTCGATGTAGCCTCGCTCGGCGGCGACGTAGGGGTTGGCGAAGCTCTCGCGGAACTCTTCGATCTTTTCGGCGCGCACCTTGGCGAAGGCGGCTTCACCGGTGACTCCGTCCACGCCTTCTTTGGCGGCGCGGTCGAGCTCACGGCGGTAGACGATGTTGACCGCGCCGTCAGGGCCCATGACGGCGATTTCGGCGGTGGGCCATGCGTAGTTCACGTCCGAGCGGATGTGCTTGGAGCTCATGACGCAATAGGCGCCGCCGTAGGCCTTGCGGGTGATGATGGTGATCTTGGGGACGGTGGCTTCGGCGAAGGCGTAGAGCAGCTTTGCGCCGTGCATGATGATGCCGCCGTGCTCCTGCTGGATGCCGGGGAGGAAGCCGGGGACGTCTTCAAAGGTCACCAGCGGAATGTTGAAGCAGTCACAGAAGCGGACGAAGCGCGCAGCCTTGATCGATGAGTTGATGTCGAGCACTCCGGCAAGGAAGTTGGGCTGGTTGGCGACGATGCCAACGGAGCGGCCTCCGAAGTGAGCGAAGCCGATGACGATGTTCTTCGCATAGTGCTCCTGCACCTCGAAGAAGTAGGAGTCGTCAACCACGCGGGTGATGACGTCCTTGATGTCATAGGGCATGTTGCTCTCGGACGGGACAACGGTGTCGAGCTGGGCGTCGGAGCGGTCAACGGGATCGGTGGTGGGCTTGCGCGGCGGCTCCTCAAGATTGTTGGAGGGAATGAAGCTGAACAACTCGCGCACCATGGAGAGGCACTCGGCATCGTCGTGGGCGAGGAAGTGGGCGACGCCGGACTTGGTGTTGTGGGTGGTCGCTCCGCCGAGTTCGTCTTTGCTGACCTCTTCGTGGGTCACGGCCTTGATGACTTCAGGGCCGGTGATGAACATGTATGCAGTCTTATCGACCATGAGAATGAAATCGGTCATCGCTGGGGAATAAACCGCCCCACCAGCGCATGGTCCCATGATTGCGGAGATCTGCGGAACGACGCCCGAGGAAAGAACATTGCGCAGAAAAATGTCGGCATAACCGGCCAGGGAGCGGACGCCTTCCTGAATGCGCGCGCCGCCGGAATCATTGAGACCGATGACGGGAGCTCCGACACGGGCGGCTGTATCCATGATCTTGACGATCTTGGCGGCGTTGGTCTCCGAGAGCGAACCGCCGAAGACGGTGAAATCCTGGGCAAAGACGAAGACGAGGCGGCCTTCGATGCGTCCGTAGCCGGTGACGAAGCCATCTCCGAGAATGACCTGCTCGCCCATTCCGAACTCGGTGGTGCGATGAGTCACGAACTTGTCGGTCTCCTCGAAGGTTCCTTCATCGAGGAGAAACTCGATACGCTCGCGGGCGGTCATCTTGCCGAGTTTGTGTTCGCGCGCACGCCGCTCTTCGCCGCCGCCTGCTTCGGCGAGTTCGTCGCGCAGTTTTAGTTTTGCCAGTTTTTGCTCAATATTCATGAGACGGGCATTATAGCCAGAGAGTGCCAGTCAGGGCCATGATTTAGTTCTGCGGCGGCATTTTGAAGAGCGTGTCGTCGCCTGCCATCCCTTGCGCGCTCCACCGCCAACGTTTGCCATCCCAGAAGACCAGGGAATGAAGGGAGGTGCGGTCAACGGCTTCAATGGCTTGAAGGTTCTTCTTCTTGAGGTGAAGATTGACGATGCTGACGCTGTCAAAGGGCGTGTTAATGAGCACGAACTTGGAAACGAGCTTGGGGTTGGGCTTGGAGGGCGGCTGACGCCAACCGAAGACGATCAATATGCAGCGGGAAGAGCCGTCAAAGTGGAGCGTGAACTGCGAGGTAATTCGCGGATCTCCGGTGCCGAAATAGGCGTCATAGGGATCCTCAACCCTAAAGTTGAACTGCGTTTGCGAAAGCAGGGGTGTGTTGCTGGTTCCGACCAGCACGAGATCCTCCTTGCCGTCGCCATCGAGGTCGCCGAACATGGGCGGGATATTGGGGTCCAACGTAAAGCTGGGACCGAACTGGCTGGCCAGGTAAGCCGCGTCCACAGGCGGCGGGGCAGCTGGCGCGGACCGCGCCAGCATGGGCGAAGCCAGCAGCAGGCAGGCGGCCAGGTGACGGAGCGCGGATGAGACTGTGGGATGCATAGCGATACTGTATCCGTTTTCTGGCGGGAGCAAAGGAAGAAGTTTCTGGGCAGACCCCGAATGCGGCCACAGCATCTATAATCTGCCCAGTGCGTTTACTCCTGTTAAGTGACATTCACGCGAATCTGGAAGCTCTGGAAGCCTGTCTGGATGTGGCGCCAGCGCACGATAGCGTCGCCAACCTCGGCGACGTGGTGGGGTATGGAGCCAGTCCCAACCAGGTCATTGACTTGGTGCGCGCCATGGACCCGGTGAGCGTACGGGGCAACCACGACCGCTGCTGCTGCGGGCTGGAAGACCTCTCCAGCTTCAATCCCATCGCCGCCTACGCGGCTACCTGGACGCGAACCGAACTGAGCGAGAGCAACCTTGACTGGCTGCGCGCACTGCCCACGGGGCCGCTGCGCGATGGGCAATGGGACGGCGTGCAGTTCGTGCATGGTTCGCCGGTGGAAGAGGATGCCTACATCTCCTCCGAGTTCAGCGCCAGCACGGCGCTGGCGATTTCACCCTTCCACCTGACTTTTTTCGGCCATACCCACGTTCAATGCGCCTTTGCGCGGCTGCGCCTGGTGACGGAAGCTCTGCCGCTGGAGCCTGTGAACAGCGCCAGCCGCGTTGTGATCTCGCGCCTGACGCTCGATCCGGCGATGAAGTACCTGGTGAATCCAGGATCGGTGGGGCAGCCCCGCGACCGCGACCGACGAGCCGCCTTCGCCATCTACGATGACGAGAAACACGAAATACTCTTTTACCGCGTACCTTACGACATTGCGCGCGCGCAGGAGCGCATTCTGCAGGCGGGCTTGCCGCCGATGCTGGCGGCGCGGCTGGAAGATGGGCGATAGTTTTTCAGCGCCCATCTTTTTCCTTTAGCATGACAACAATGACCCCGGAATATTCTGTGAAGCGCGTCTGCGTCGTGGGCGCGGAATCCACCGGAACCACGACGCTGGCGCAGCAGCTTGCTGCGCACTACAGGACCGTTTGGGTTCCGGAGTACGGCCGCGAGTACAGTGAGAAACTGGCGGCCAGCGGTGTTGACCTGTGGCACTACGGCTGGCGGAGCGAGGAATTCACGCACATTGCGCGAGTGCAGCAAGAGCGTGAAGATGCAATGGCACGCCATGCAAACCGCGTTCTCATCTGCGATACAGACGCGCTGGCAACCGCAATCTGGCACGAACGCTACCTGGGTAGACGCTCGCCCGAGGTGGAGGAGATCGCCTTCGAGCGCCATTACAATCTCTACTTGTTGACCGGCTGCGAGATTCCTTTTGTGCAGGATGGAATCCGCGATGGCGAAAACCTCCGGCAATGGATGACCAACCGTTTTGAAGAGGTACTCACGCACCACGCGCTGCCCTGGCTGAAGGTCTCCGGGCCGCTGGAGCAAAGAATGCTGGCCGCTACCGGCGCCGTGGACAGGCTGCTTGGCCCTCTGCCAGACAGCCTCTGACGCAGACAGGCGATCCGTTTTCCTCAACCTCTCCGCAGCCTGCTTTGCGATACACTCGCCCTATGCCATTTGGAAAAACAGGCGGACTCTTTGACGATGACTCCGGCGCGGAGCGCACGGGCAGCAAGGTAATGGTGGCGCACGTTGATGGCGGCTCGCGCGGCAACCCCGGCCCCTCCGGGTACGGGGCCTACATCACGGACGCGGAAGGCAAGCGGCTGGCTGAGTTGGGTGAATTCCTCGGAGTACAAACCAACAATTTTGCCGAATATTCAGGGCTGATTGCGGCTTTGGAGTACGCGGTAGAACACGGCTACGGCACGGTGAAGATCGTGAGCGACTCTGAACTGCTGGTGAAGCAGATGAAGGGGCAGTACAAGGTTCGCAGCGAAGCGCTGCTGGCGATCTATGGCGAGGCCAAGGCGCTGATCCGCAAGTTGGACCGCTTTGAGATCCGGCATGTGCTGCGCCACCTGAACAAAGACGCCGACCGGCTGGCGAACGCGGCGATGGATCGCGGCATGGGGCGCGCGAGCATCGCCAAGGCCGACGCCTATGCAAAGCCTCCCGTGGAGCGCGAAGAGATCAAGGAACTGCGTGGCTTTGTGAGCGGGGGCGTGGTGGAATTTACCGGCGAGAAGTTTCCCGATGGAGTGTTTGTGGTGGTGCGAAGGGCGCGGCAATAAGGGTTTGCAGAAAGGAAAAGCGCGGGCCGCAACGGGCTCGCGCTTTCCCTTTGTGGAAGCAAGTGCTTATCCTGCGAGCGCCTTCTTCACGGCTTCGCTAACCTGCTTGCCGTCGATGCGTGCGCCGGCGAATTTTGCCATTACGTTCTTCATGATCGTGCCCATTTCCTTGGCAGTGGGAGAGCCCATTTCTGAGATCACCTGCTGCACGGCGGCGGCGATTTCAGCGGGGCCGACGGGCTTGGGAAGATAGCCCTCGATGAAGACGATCTCCTCCAACTCCTTGGCTGCAAGTTCCGGGCGGTTCCCCTTGATGAACTGTTCGTTGGAGTCAAGGCGCTGCTTGATGAGGGTGGAGAGAACCTGCATCTCTTCCTTTTCGTCGAGCGGTGCGCGCTTATCGATTTCCTTATTTTTGAGTGCGGCCTTGACCATGCGAAGGGTGGAGAGGCGCAACTCCTGTCGCGCCTTCATCGATTCGACCATGTCTTTTTGAACTTGTGAGGTAATGCTCATGAGCCAATGATACGCAGGCAGGAGGGCGCGCGCTACTGCTGCGGAGCGGGAGCGTTCTGGGTGGAGGTTTTCGCCGTGGGACGGCGCAGCGAAAGCGCGGTCAATTTACGCATCAGGTTCTGGAAGGTGATGATACCAACCAGGTAGTCGCCTTCCACCACGGGAATCATGGCGAGGCCGCTGCGTCCGATACGCCGCAGCACGGCGGCCAGAGACTCCTGCGGACCGGCGACAAGATACTCACGGCGCATGGCCATCTGCACGTAGCCGTTGCCTTCCTCCTCCATGCATTCGGACATCTGCTGACGGCTGATGACGCCCACCATGTCCGTACCGCGCACCACGGGGAACTCCTCCTGCGGCGGCTCCACGGAGCGCTGCAAGGCATCGGCCAGGGTATCTGCCGGGGAGAGCGTGATGAAGTCGGTGATCATGACATCCGCAACGCGCACGCGCTCCAGCACGGCCTGCAGGATCATGCTGCGATCCTCGAGTTGAGCCGCAAGGAAGAGAAAGACTCCGGCCATCATGATCCAGAGATTATTGGAACTGGAACCGAGGAATACGGCGCCGCCGCAAACAAAAAGCGCGAGGGAGAAGAACTGTCCTATGGAGACGGCGCGACGCGTGGCCGTGACCTGGTCGCCGTTGCTGGCGAGCACCGCGCGGAGAATGCGTCCGCCATCGAGAGGATAGGCGGGCAACAGGTTGAGCGCGGCAACAAATACTTGAGCCCAGGCGAGGCTGCGCGGCAGATTGAATGGGGTGAGCCAGGGGAAGCTGAACAACTGCGCCTGCGGACGAAAGATGAGAATCGAGGCTCCGATGAGCGCCGCAAGCACCAGGTTCAAGCAGGGTCCGGCGAGCGAAATGCGAATCTCACGGCGAGCATCGAGGCCGCGCTGTGCCTGCTCGTCGAGCAGGGCGATACCGGCGATGGGTAGCAGCACTACGCTGCGCACCTTGATGCCGTTGCGCGCCGCAACTACAGCGTGGCCCAGTTCATGCGTCAACACCGCGAAGAGCACCAGCAACATCAGGATGAAGCTGCGCAGCCCAACCTGCGGGCCGCGTCCGGCTTCCAGAATCCACACCAGGCAGAACATCAGCGGGAAGCTGAAGTGTACCCGGAAGTGGATACCGAAGATGTCTAATACCGGAATGGACCAACGCCTCATGCAATTTGCCTTGTGCCGGAAAAAACCGTTACTAATACACTACACGGCAGAGGGCCGGGAGTAGAAGAGTCCGATGAGAGTGATTGCTGGAAAGTTTCGGAGCCGGACATTAAAGAGCCTGGAAGGTCTGGAGACCCGCCCTACCTATGACCGGCTGAAAGAGACTCTGTTTAACGTGCTCGCCTCCGCCGGGATGGTTGCCGATTGCGCGTGGGCCGACCTTTTCGCCGGAACCGGGGCGGTGGGTATTGAGGCGCTGAGCCGTGGAGCCGCTTCGGTACATTTTGCCGAGTCCGGCGGCAGCGCCGCAAAGGTGCTTCGCCAAAACCTTTCCGCCCTGGGAGTGGAGGCCGACGAGGTGGCCGAGCGCGACGCCGCCGAAGCTCTGCGCCAGTGGGACAAGGCTGGAGTGCAATTTGATGTTTGCTTTCTGGACCCTCCTTACCGCCTGCACGGAGCCTACGGGGAAATTCTGCGCACCATCGCCCGGGGAAGCTTGCTGCTGGACGGCGGAATCGTGGTAGCCGAGCACGAGAAGCGATTCGATCCGGGCGACGGCGAAGGAAATCTGCGCCGCTACCGCCTGCTGAAGCAGGGCGAGAGCTCGCTCAGTTTTTACCGCCGCTACACGCAACCGGAGCAAGAACCCCAGAGTTGAGCAGGCCTCGGCAATCATCAACCTCTCACATCACCAGGTCATCCGGACGGACCAGCGCGTATTGCATCTCGGTAAGTTCCTTGCGGACCAGGTTCAAGCCGAAGACGCAGGTCTCAAACTGCTGAGAAAGACGGCCAAAGAGCGGCGCGACCTTGCGGTACTCCATCTGGTCGAATTGGCTGACGATGAAGTAGCTCTCCTTGCCGGCGTGAACGAAGTCGATCAGATTTTCCAATCGCTGGCGGCGCAGGCGAAAGCGGTTGATCGACTCAGGAAACATCCCGCTATAGAAGAGGGTGAAGTCGCCGATGTGCTTGCGCACCTGGCGCTCGCGGTCGAACGACTGCGCCTGATCGCCGAAGATTGGATCGCTTTCGAGCAGCATCTCGCCCACATCGTCGAGCGAGCGGCCCTGCGCGTTCTTGAGCGCGTAGAGGTTGCGCGCGTCACAGAACTCGGTAAGCAGGTTGGCGAGGTAGGCCCAGATTTCCTCATCGCGCAGGCCTACTTCCCGGCCAAAGTGCTGAGCAATCTTCTCCGAAATAAGCTGTCGCAACGGATGCCGGTCGCTGATCTCTCCCATGTTTGCCATCCTTCTCAAAAGGGAATGCATTCACCCCGAGCGTTGTTGGATGCTACTTAATACGAGTTAGATAGTGATAGCAATAAGGAAGGTGCAGGAGCCGCGAAGATTGGCAGTCACACGAGCAGAGTGCTGATAAAAGCTGGCGTGGAACGGTTTGCAGAAAACTCTTACGTGCGCAGTCCGCACCAGGTTTCCGCAACCACAATCGAGTTGCCGGGACTGTGCGGATCATACTTGACGCTGGTGGTGACGCCGATGCGGCAGGAGTGAAGATCGAGATACTGGCGGAGGTGTGTCACGTCTTGCGAACACTCGTATTGCACACCCGCCACGCCATAGGTGTAAATCACCATCTGCACGGAGTGGTCGGTATCGGAGTCAAATTCCTGCACATCGAGCACGGTTCCGTCGGTGATGCGGCCACTGGCGTTGATGCGTTGGCGGCGCAGGGCCTCACGCTGTTCGGGAGTCTTCCTGCCGCCGCGAAGCAGGAGGAGAGAACAGGCTGCGGCGATCACAATGGCACCGGTAAGGCTGTAGATGCGGATCAGATTCATGAAAAGGTCATTGGGGACCAGCGAACGATTTCAAACGGCCCTGTTTCGACTTTACTACGAAAATGGTGTGCGTTGGCAGCAGAGCGCAGCGCTACCGCGATAACACAAAAGCGCGAGCCCCAGGGGCTCGCGCTTCATGCTTTGCAGCGGCTTCCGCTATTCGTTGATTACCGGATTGCGCAGCGTCCCGATGCCTTCAATGGAAACCTCAACGACATCGCCGTTCAGCAGCGGGCCAACACCCTCCGGCGTGCCGGTTGCAATCAGGTCTCCGGGCAGCAGGGTGCAGAACTGCGAGATGTGCTGCACGATGCGGTCGATGGAGAACATCATGTCACGAGTGTTGCCGTCCTGGCGCAACTCGCCATTGACGCGGGTTTGCACCGTAATGCCGGCCGACAGGTCCAGTTCCGTGGTGACGATGGGACCGAAAGGACAAAAGGTATCGAAGCCCTTGCTGCGCGTCCACTGGCCGTCCTTGTTCTGCAGATCGCGCGCGGTCACGTCGTTGACGATGGTGTATCCGAGGATGTAATCCTTTGCGCTCTCGCCTTCCTTCATCCGGTGGCAGCGGCGACCGATCAGGATTCCGAGTTCTCCCTCGTGGTCAACGCGCTGGCTGATGGAAGGACGGACGATCTCGCCACAGGGAGCAAGCAGCGACGACGGAGGCTTGCTGAAGATCAGCGGCTCGCTGGGCATCTCATGATTTAACTCGCGGACGTGCGCGGCATAGTTGCGACCGACACACATGATCTTGCTGACGATGGGAAACGGAGTGAGAAGTTTGGCGCGCTCCAGCGGAAAAGGCTCGTCGATTGTCTTGCCCGAGCCGATCTCAGGCAGCACGATCTGCTCGGGCACGCCTGCCGCGCTGACCTGCATTTGCGGGCTGCCCAGTTCGCTGACGATAAAGTCGTGGCCATCGCGGGTCTCTACAAGGCCAAAGCGTGATCCTTCCATTCCAAGAAAGCGGCAGAATTTCATCGAACCTCCAAAGGCACCGACTCCTCGGCGGGAATCGATTGCGCACTCTCATTTCCGCGCAGGTCGACGGCCGAGACCGTGTAGTAGTACTTCTGTCCGGGTTGAACATCGTTGTCGCGCCATGCCGGAGCTTTCACGGCGCCGGACGAGACAGCAACAACGCGGGAAGCCGCGGTGCGGCGATAAACGACATATCCCACCAGATCGCTCTCCGTGTTGGGTGCCCAGGTGAGGTCGATGAAGGGCTTCTGGCCCACGCTGCTGAAGACGGCCTGCAATCCGCTGGGAACGGCAGGCGGGAAAGTGTCCTGCACCGAAAGATGGACGACAGCGCTGTCATCGCCTTCCACTTCGGAAACGGGTTTGCCCGGCACGGCAAGCACGGTGACGGCGGCGATCTTGTAGTCGTACTCCTGCTGCCACTCGAAGTTGGCGTCGCGGGCTTCGTCTACACCGGGATGGTACGGCTGTTCACTGGAGAGTGAGAAGTCACTCTTTCCATGAGCCCGCCGGTAGATGCGAAGCCGGTAGGAGATGCCCGGGCTAGGCACCGGTCCGGACACGGCATTCCACTGAAGCAGTGGCCCTTGCGCGTCAAGCCGGGCGCGAAATTCGACTGGCGGCGGCGCGGTCATCACCAGAGGCACTCGCGCCTGGTTCGAGAGTCCGGCAGAGTGGCCGCGCAGATTTACGACCTCGACGGCATAGGTAGCCTGGTTCTGCGCGGCAGTCAGAGCAGGCGGCAGCACGTCTTCGAAGGAAACCACCGGGCGGCGCGCCGCGGGCAACGCGGAGACCAGTTCACTCGCTTTGATCTCCTTGACTACCTCTCCGCAGACGTTGATGGGAAACTGGTTGAGAACGCGGCAGACACGCGTGGCCGTGGGCCAGCGCATCGCCTGGTGATCGGTGGTTTCCGTGGGAGGAGACCAACTGAGGACCACGCGATTACCCTTGCGCGTGGCGGAAAGATTATCCACCACAACCGGCAAACGCAGCGATGGCGGTTGCGGGGAGCCAGGCGCGGCACACCCAGCGGCCAGGGCAAGAACACCACAACACACGGTAAGCAGAATGGGATTCTTCTTCATCGGAACGGTTCAGCGTAACAGAAAGCGGCGGGACTCTGCAGCGGATATCACACCGGAGTAATGGAGATACTGGAAGCAGCCGCACTTTTCAGTCGCAATGAACCAGCTCTCGTTGCATAATTCAGTCTCCCCCCGGCAAAGGACGGATTCCTGATGAAAGCACTGTTGTGCAGTGCCCTGTTCACTCTCGTACTTTTCTTCTCAACCTCCATATTCGCGATAGAAAGCACTGCTCCAAACGCGAACTCCGACCCTGTTTATGTGCAACTGCGCCATATCCAGACGGGGGGTGAAGCTTATGAAGTTCAGAATCTGAAGATTGTGCGGGATGCCGGCACCTTTGAACTGCACAGCGGCACTCTCTGTCTGTTGGCTCCGGTCCAGGGAATGATCACCGGAGCGGTCTTTCGCGGTTCGGGAACATTCAGCCTGCAAAGCGATGATCCGCGCGAGCAACACCAGATGATGATGCTCACCAAGAGCCCCGGTATCAACGAGGATTTTGAAAAACTGGTGCTGCGCTTTGCTGACGGCACTGCAGAGGAGTTAAAGCAGGCACTGACCACCAGGAGCGCCAACGTATGTCCGGGCGATGTTTTGGAGGAAAATCAGAAGTTTCTTCGCACTGAGTTGCGCGAGAACCTTGCGGCCCGCCTTCTGCAACCGGTTCTGGCAGGCACGCCGGATGGCTTCTTCGATGCCTTCTTTACGGGTAAGAAATACGGAAAGCTGCACTTCACTGTGGACCCGCGCGGCGTTGAGGAGCCCGAGGAAGTTGCATTGTTTGGGTATAACGAATCCAAGTGGGGCGTCTGGTACAGCGGCCATCTCCTCACCGAGCCACGCAATGGCTGGAAAGTGAAGCGGACCTCACACGAAACTGGATTTGTGAAGGCGTTGAGCCATAAGATCGACGCCACTATCGAAAAGAACGGCCAGTTGAGCGCCACCACCACGGTGACCTTGGTCTCGCAGATCGACGGTCTGCGCGTAGTCCCCTTTCACCTCCTTCACAGACTTCGTGTCTCCAAAGTGACAGACTCTAACGGAAGCGCGCTGAGCTGGATACAGGAGAAGCACGATGAGGACGCCGCTTATCGGGTCGTACTGCCCAAACCCGTCAACAAGGGCGAGCAGATCGTGGTGACGACCACCTACAGCGGAAAGGATGCGGTATTTAAGGAAGGCGACGGCAACTACTATCCCGTGGCCCGCGAAAATTGGTATCCGAACTCCCGCTTCGGTGACTTCGCAATGTATGACATCACGCTCCGCATCCCCAAGGGCCTCACCATGGCCGCAACTGGCACGCTGGTCAGTGAGCACAAGGAAGGCTCTCAAAGCGTTTCACAATGGAAGTCCGATGTACCGCTGGCGGTCGCAGGTTTCAATTTTGGCGACTTCAAGTCGGAAGGGGCGAAACTTGAGAAGGAAGGTGTGCAAGTCACGGCGTTCGCGAACAAGGAGGTTCCTGATGTCTTCAAGTCGATTCAAAACGTGGTGGACTCGCCATTCCCAAACTCGAGCGCCTCAAATATAAGCGGGGTCGCCCTTGGCACAATGAGCACCACCCCGCTGCTCAAAAAGTCCCTTGCAGAAGCACAACTTGCAGTACAGCTATACACGGACTACTTCGGACCGATGTCCTACAAAAACCTGGAGGTCACGCAGCAGACGGCGTGCAACTACGGACAGGCCTGGCCGGGACTGGTCTTCCTGCCGATCTGCTACTTCCTCGATACCACGCAGCGCCATCAACTCGGGTTGGACGACACCAAGGGACAGTACTGGAAGGTCGTGGAGCCGCACGAGGTGGCGCATGAATGGTGGGGTCATAGCATTGGATGGACCAGTTATCGCGACCAGTGGATGAGTGAAGGCTTCGCTGATTTCTCGGCTTCGCTCTTTATCCAGTACATCCGTAATGATCGCAAGGAGTACGTCCAGTTCTGGAAAGACCTGCACGATCAGTTGTTGGAGAAGGATCAGTACGGACACCGCGCCATCGACGTAGGCCCGGTCACGATGGGCTACCGCGTTTCCACCGCGAAGGTTGGAGGATGGACCGGCCAACACGTGCTCTATCCCAAAGGCGCATATATCCTGCACATGATTCGGAATCTGATGTACACCCAGCAGAAAGGCGATGCTGACTTCAAGGCGATGATGCAGGACCTGGTCAACACCTACCGCAATCAGCCGGTGAGTACGGAAGAATTCCAGGCAATGGTGGAAAAGCACATGACCAGGGTAATGGACGCCGCTGAGAACCATAAGATGGACTGGTTCTTCGATGAGTGGGTCTACGGCACGGAGATTCCTGGTTATTCGGCGGAGAGCGTCAGCGAGACGGGCAAAGATGGAAAAGCCTCGATCACACTGAAAGTCACCCAGTCCGGCGTTAGTCCGAACTTCAGAATGGTGGTTCCGGTTTACTTCGAATTGAGTGATGGCAGGGTTGGCAAGCTCGGACAGGTACTGCTGGTGGGAAACCAGACCATCAGCGAGACGGTTCCCTTCGGCACGGTGATCCCCAAGCGCCTGCTGATCAATTACAACTATGACGTGCTGACCTCAAATTAGCTTGTCGCAGGAGAAATGGGCCGCCTACGAAGAACGGGCGGCCCTTGTTCTTCGGCCTAGTACAGTCGCTCCTGGCGGCGCATGTTTCCAAACGTTCCGATGTTCGCCAAGGTGAAGGCGAAGCGGTACTGGTTTTCCACGTTCACGCCGGGCACGTTCGTATGCCGGTATTCGAAGCTCAATCCGCAACAGTCTGAGTTGTAGCTGGTTTGAACGGCGGCGTATTGCAGGAAGTCGCGGTTCTGATCGTAGCCCACGCTGGCGCCTCCGGCAAAGCCCCGCTTATTAGGGTGGCCATATCCGACGAGGGCACGGAACTGGTCAAAAACCAGCGGCGCATTGCTGAAAGTCTCCGTAACCGAGTTGGCGGGCACATGAAAATAGGTGTGGCTTCCGCCAAAAAAGTACTCTCCCAGGCGATACTCCGCGAAGGTTGCGCTGGAGTTGATGCGACCGCGCACGGAATCGTAGTCAAGCTGCCACTGCACGTCGGTATTCGCCGAGGTTTGCAAGCGCAGTTTGCTTACCACCGGGCTCCATGCGCGCGGCGAATCCAGGAAAGCGATTCCGGACAGGTCCGCGGTATCCGTAAATACGTTTCGGCGGCCGGGCACAAGCGCGCCGCCAAAGTCCCGGTCGTAGAAATACTTCTGCTTCACTTCCCAGCTCAGCAGCTCGCGCGTGGTCTTGCCTTCGTCCTCGCATTTCGGACGCACCGCACTTACGCCGGGGATATAAAAAGGCGGAAGTTTCTCGATATGCCCAGTGGGCGGCGGCGCGGGCGCCTCACATCCGGGCTCGTGATGGGTGGAGTGGCGGCGTCCGTAAATACGTTGGATGAAGTCGTATTCGAACTCGCTGGTGTCGCTCAGAATGTCCATGCCGTCAAAACGGATGATGTTCTGGAAGTGGTCTACGCCTGTGGTGTAGCGATAGGTGAAGATGGGCTCGATGACGTGTTTGAAGCTGCGGCCAAAGATTTCCTTATCGAAAACCTTCTCCATCGCCGGGGGACGCAGCTCAACGGAAGCTTCGAGGTCGCGGCGGTTCATCTCATTGCCGCTGGGCACGCCCAACGGATTGGTGGCTGAAGCCCCGATCTGCTGGGTGTAGAGCGTATCGTGCACCGCAATCTCGGGCCTGAGATCCCAACCTTTCCATTGCAGCGGCATCGCAATCCGCGGACGGATATCGAGACGTCCGACCAGGTTGGCCGTGACGAAGCCTGGCTCACTGCGCTGCAGGCCGCCCGCGCTGGTGTCCACCGCCCAGAACAGCGGGGTTGAGTACAGGCGCTGCTCCAACCCGTTTGCCTCCACCATGGGTAGATGAAGAATCTTGATCTGGTCAGAGTAGGTGCTGGTCACCGGATCCTGGTAGTAGTTCTGGTAGCGTTCGGCGCTGGCGTTGAGCGAGAAACCCGCCAGGTTGTGCGAGAGGTACGCCACCGACTTTACCTCCGAGTTCACGGCCTGCGAGTAGGTCTCTGAAAACGCCTGGCGAAAGAGGAACGAGCTGAGGTAGTCGATATTGGCGGCGGCACGCCAGTGGTCGCGACTGGTGGCGCCAAGTAAACGCACCTCTTCACCCCCCTGGTCCTGATGGGTGGTGGGATTGCCACTGCTATCAATTACGCCAAAGTAGTGCAGTTCGAGCGAGCTGTTCTCCGACGGTCGCGCTCGGAACTGCATCGTCTGGCTCCAGCCACGCTTGGAAAAGTACTGCGCTCCCAGGGTAAGGTCGCTGGAGCGGTTGATCGCCCAATAGAACGAGTCGCCAAGAATGAAGCCCTTGGTGGAGGATTCTCCAATTTCCGGCAGTAAGAACCCCGTGGTGCGGGCCATCGCTGTGGCCGGAGCTTGGGTGTAGGGAAAGTAAAAAATCGGAAGCTTCAGAAGGTGGAACGTGGAGTGATAGAGCTTGGCCTCCTCCCCTGCAACCAAGTCGATTTTCTCGGCGTTGAAGGTCCAGGTAGGGGTCTGCTCCGCGCAGGAGGTGATACTGCCGTGCGACACGATGTAGCGATTGCGTCCGACCTTCTCCACCACCCGGCCAACGATCATGAACGGGTTGCTGGTGGTAAGCACCACGCTGCTTCCGCGCACTACTGCGCCAAAAGTACCCGTGACGTCGTAGAAGATGCCGGTCTCGGTCTTTACGTTGTAGTTGGCGTGCCCGGCGAGGATATGGGCATCGTGCGGGCCGCCATCGAAGACCACCCGCCCGGTAGCTTCCATGGCCCCGGTGTCATCGTGGTAGGTGACGTGTTCGGCACGCATGATATAGCTCCGGGACAAAATCTCCACATCGCCGTCCAGCTGGTAAACGTCGCCCTGTTTCTCCTGTTGCCGGGCCCGGATCGTGACCTCCTGCGAGGGCTGTGGAGTGGCCGCTCCCGCGCCCGGGGAGAGCGTGGGCAACTGACTGGTAACTGCCAGCGGAGCCAACAAAAGGTGACTTACAAACGTGACTGTGATAATTCTCAGAGTGCGAAGGGTCATCGGGATGCGTTTCGCCGCTCCAGTGGTATGCGAACAGCGCTCGGTTGCAAGTTAGCACGCGCGACCGCCTGCCACAAAGTTTAACGCTTCGGAAATCCCATCGCCGCTCTGGTATTCTCACAATTCGCTCATGGAATGTCCGCTTTGCGGTACACCATGCACGTGCTCCGTGCCCTCTGTGGCCGCGCGTATGTCTCTGTCGCGCGGCACCCTCACCACATCTGAAGGTGTGGACACCCCATGTGTCCCAAATCCGTCCGTGGAAACAAGGGCCAGAATGCACTCAGCCGAGCCAAATGAACCACAATTTGTAAATGACCCCAGCCCATCGGCTGCCGCAGATGAAACATGGCGTGCCGAAGTCGCTTCCCGCGTCAACAGCTATCGTGCACGGCGCAAGCGCAAGAGCGGCGAGAATTCGCCAGCTCTGGACTTCGGTCCTGCCGATGAGCCGGAGAACCCTGGGACGCAGAGCTTCGCCGCGCAAGGTCATGTCTCCTGGCAAGCCCCAGCACCAGCGACCGCAGCAGAAGCTCTTGCCGCGTACACGGCCACGAAGCCTGGCGAGCCGCACGGCCACGGCTGGCCTGCTCGCAACGCGTTTGACACCAACTTCTACCGACGCTTGAATGCCGAATCGATGTCGCAAGGCTCCAGCGCTCTCATGGGCGCGCTGGCCGCAGCCACCGCTCCTATTCAGGAACTGGAAGTTGAGTGCGAGGACGCAATGGTTGAGGAGGCGCACGAACAAGCAGCCGAGGATCAGATCGTTGATCTGGAGCTCCGCTCAAACGCTGCCGGAGATCCCTGCCTCGATCGCTATTGCATCTCCGAACCAGAGAGCACAGATATTCCAGAACCACAGCCGGAGCCTGAACCCGCGCCGATGGCGCAGGGAAATCTGATTGTCTTTCGCCGGCCACTGCTGGAGCCGCCGCTCGCGCCAAAGCCCTGCCGCGACGAACTGGCCGAGCCGATGCATCACCGCCCGCGCATCCTCGAGGTGCCGGAAGACATCATGCCCGCCGCACAGGGATCGCTTTTCCCGGAGATTCGGCTGGACGCTGACGAACAGGAAACCTCCAGCCATCGCGAACCGGAGATCGAGGTGCCACTGCCGGTGGCGCTCATCTCAGACCGATTCATGGCCTCGCTGATGGACATGGGCCTGGTGATGGCCGCGGGGCTACTCTTTGCCGGGATGGCCTGGTTCGCTCTGCCTGGGATTCCGCACACCAAACCGTTTTTCATGATGCTGGGCGCGGTCACCTTGTTGCTATGGGCCGTCTATCAGCATCTGTTTCTGCTCTACGCCGGACGCACACCTGGGATGAGCATGAGGGGCATCCGCCTGAGCACCTTTGACGGCCGGACTCCGGAGTGGGAGCAACGCGGCAGCCGCGCCCGCTTCATGTTTATCTCCTTTGCCTCCGTGATGCTTGGTTTTCTCTGGGCCATGGTGGATGAAGACATGCTCTGCTGGCATGACCGCATTTCGCAGACCTTCCCCACCACTGGGTAGCCCTCCGCCTTCAACACATAAAACTGCGCGACCTTTGGGCCGCGCAGTTTTATGCCTTAACAGACTTTCACTTATTCCCCATCGTCGCTCTCATTTGACTTCCGTAGCTCCTGCTTCAGCAAGGCGAGAATCTCCTCGCGCTGTGGTCCGTGCAGGCGCTCGTAGAGACGCTCCAGAGCCATGCCCACAATGTGGTAGTGGTGCATCGAGGCCAGTTCGGGATCCTCGCTCACTTCCAGCCAGATTTTGTGCAGCAGTTCCAGATCCTGATCCCGCATGCGCGGCGTGTGCGGACCCAGGAAGTACTCCTGCACAGTATGGTCGGGCGCGTGGATCTCCAGAGCGACATTGGGGCGCGGCTCCGGCAACCGTTCCCATGCGTCGCCGGTCAGCTTGCCTTGCTCATCGAGCGTCAGGCGGTTGGAGAGGCCGCAGACCACGCGTGCAGACTCAAGACGTGCTCCCGTTTGCAGAATCGCGTCGAAGACATTGGCCGAGGGCACCACCATCAAGGCAACGTGCTTGCCCTGCTTCTCCGCAAGTTCCACTACTTTGGTGAACAACTCCTGCTCGTACTCTTCAAACAGATCTTCGCTGCCAATGCTTGAACTGCCGCTGAATGTATGTTCGCGGTGATAGATTCGCGCGGTCATCACCACAACGTCCTGCTTGGTGGTGTCAGTGTTCTTCAATAAGTCATTTAGGTAATAGAGATTGCGCGGATCGCGGATGGCAACCAGCACGTTGCCTGGCCGGACCTTCATCTCCTCGCGGTCAACCAGCGGTTGCTCGTTGACGCGGAACTCCTCTTTCATCTCATGGTGCTCACCGCGCTGCTTGTGCGTGATCTTCTCAGAGACCGTGAATACGGCGAAGAGGAAGACCGAGAAGGCGATGCCGGCCTTGGTTGCCAGCGGCTTGGTCATCAGGTTGATCAGCGCCACCGCAAACAGCAGCAGGGTGATCAACGCCAGCCCAACGGGAATCTCCACGGAACCGATGTGGAAGTTGCCCGGTACCCGGAAGTCGCGATGGCCGGGCTCCTTAAAGCGCAGCACGAATACCGCCAGCGATTTGAAGGCGAAGCTCCAGATCACGCCGAAGGCATACAGCGCCGCCAACAGGTACACATTGCCGCGGCTGAGAATGATCGTGAGGATCTGCAGCATCGCGATCGTATTGATCAACCGGTGTGAGGTTCCGTACTTTCCGTGCGGCTTACGGAACCAGGGGGTAAGCACACCGTCTTCACTGATGCGGTTGAGCACGCCGTTGGCGCCAACGATGGCCGTGTTCACAGCGCCGGAAAGGATCAGCGCGCCGACCAGAACCACGAATCCTTGAAAGAAGAGCTTCAGGTTATAGGGTCCGGCCATTTCCATGGCCAGGCCGCTGATCAGGTTCGCAAAATACGCCGGACGCTTAACGTCTGGGATGATCATCACCGCAAAGAACGACACCAGCGATGTGAACAGCAGGCTGTAGAGAAAGATGACAGCTCCTGCTTTTTCCAGGTTCTTCAGCTTCGGGTATTCGATCTCACGATTGACCTGCGCCAGCGACTCCTCGCCGCTCATTGCCAGCACCGAGTGTCCGAAGCCGACAATCATCAGAATCCAAGGCAACATGGTGAGTAGCGGCATGTGCGCCAGCCAGCCGAGCGTATCGCCATGGGAGGAAACGTTTGCGGCCATGATCGACTGGTGCGTCGGCAGCGGCGGCAGGTGACGCGTTTCCGGATGCACCGCCAGCGTTATCAGGCACCAGACAATCAGCATCACCACCATCACCGTGGTGATCTGCATGATGCGCAGGGCCTTTTCGCTGGACTCGTGCATGCCCTGGATGTTCTTCCACCAGAAATAGACGGTCACAACAATGCCGAATGCCGCGGCAAAATAGTCGCCGCGCGTGCCCGCCATGCTGATCGGGTGCCCGAAGCGGGTGGAAAGATCCGCCACGAAGCCGGCCAGGTATTGTCCGGCGGAAACAGCACTAATCGGTCCCGTAAGTACATAGTCGAAGAGAAGCGCGGAAACCGAGAGCTTGGCCAGAGTTCCGCCCATCGCTTCCTTCACCACGCGATAGACGCCGCCGCGGACAAACATGGTGCTGGACTCGATGTAGAGGGAGCGCACCGCGTAGCTGAAAAGCATGACGGCCAGCACAAACCACGGCGCGCTCTTGCCAATCACGTTCTCGGCATCGCCTCCCACGTAGTAGGCTGACGAAGCCAAGTCACTGAGCACAATCGCCGCCGCTCGCCAGAAGCTGATGAAGCTCAGCATGACCGTGGTGGCGACAAACACCTTGATCGCCGGACGACTGGTGGTATTTGCCGTCGCAGAATTCAGATTTTCAGGAGTGGTTCCCATATTTGTCAGGCGAGCCCGCTTCAGGATGGTGCGCTGAATGCGGCTCATGCTCTCGCTTCCCGCTTGAATTTAATAGTTGTGAGGTAAAGCAAAGGCCACGACGTAGCCTTTCCTGCTCGTTCACCTGTATCGATGATGAAAAGGGTAAATGGCGCGAGCAAAAAATGTAAGAGCCCACGCCCATTTTCGCCTTGAAAACCTCTTTACGCCCGATCCGGAATGTCCGGGTCATAGTCTGGATCCTGATCTGCTTCCTTCCTCGTGGGAGGCTTGGGCAGCGGTAGCTCCCGAATGGAATCAACCTTTCCAACCGGATACAAACCAATGCGCTGATCCCACCACGGGGAGTGTTGCAGGAACCAGTTCAGCCGCTCACGCGGGCTGGCGGCAAACTTCTGGTCGTCCGCCACTTTCTGCTCGAACTCCGATTTCAGCTTCGGGTCGGCTTCCAGCAACTTGCGCGCAAGCCGCTCCAGCACATAGTCTTCGCCGTACTCCTTCTGCTCGAAGATGCTGTCGAAGAATCCCCACTGCATCGCCGAGTCCGGCCCCAGCGGCTCCAGCCATTGCATGGCGATGCGCGCCGCCCGCTGCTCCATGGGCACCACCACGGAGCCCTTGGGAAAGCTCATCTTTTCGCGTACCGCAGTACAGTCAGAGGTCTTCTCGTCGCCGCGCCAGGCCGCCACATGATGCCCCTCAAAGGGCTGCGTCTGCCATTGCGGCGTGAGGCAGCGGTAGGTCTCCACTTCGCCCGTCCACGGCTTTGTAAGCCGCTTCAATCGCAGTCCGTGGAACTCCAGCCGCGCGATCGCCGCCGTCCACTGCGCGGGAACGATGTAGGCCGCCGGAATCTTCGCCTTGGCGGTCACCTTCAGCGTGGTCTGCCGCGGCACGGTGATCGTCGCTGGATCGTGTGTGTATTGCACCCAGTCCGCGCCGGAAATGTCGCTGTGTTCGATCTTCCAGCGGTATGCCTTGAAGGCAAACGGCTCAGTCTCGCCCGTCGCTTCGGACTTCAGCGCGAGCGTTCCGTTGTGCTCTCTGCCGCGGGCGATGGTCTCGCGGTCGGCGCGCCGGTTGGCCTCCACCAGTTTTGTTGCATCGCGATTCACAACCTCCAGCAGCGCGCGCAGCAACTCGTAATTGCCGGTCACGCGAGTCTGGTAGTCCTTGAGCATGTGCATCTCGACGAGCATTCCCGGACGGTTCTGCTCCCTGGCAAAGCCAGTAGAGAAGCGCGGCAGCGCCGAACCGTTGGCAATTCCAGTGTCGGGCGTGCGACCAACAAAATCCAGGTAGGGCGCGATTACGTGTCCTGAGGCCGTGACCCGCTGAAACAACTCCGGCTCCAGTATCTTTCGCACCCACTTTGAGGCAGGCCCGTCGGTCTCAATCGCGAACGTCACGTCATATTGATAATCCGCGCCGTCGGTCACATGATCGTCGACAAGGAAGTCGGGTAGCCAGTGATTCCACTCGCGCAGAAAACCGCGCGTCTCCGGCGCGTCAGCCTTGATGTAGTCGCGATTCAGGTTTTGCTGCGAGGCATTGGCGCGCCAGCCCATCTGTTCCGGGCCATTCTGGTTGATGCGGTTGAAGGCGCCGAAGTGCTCGTGGCCATCGGCGTTGTAAATGGGAACGATGACGAGAACTGCGCGATCGATCAGCCGCGCCTGTTTTTTTGTGATCAGAATGTCGCGCAGCAGCGCCAGGGAGGCGTCCTTGCCATCCATCTCGCCGGCGTGGATTGAGTTCTGAATGAAAACCACGGGACGCTTGAGACGGTGCAACTCGGCGGGAGAAAACACACCGTCGCGTGAGACCACCACGGCCACCAGAGCCCGTCCCTCGCCGGTCTTGCCAAAGCTCTCCAGCCTGACCTGGCGCGGAGCCGCTTTCGCGATGCGTCCGACGTACTCCATGGTCTCCGCATAGCGCGGCGTGGTGCGGTAACAGTTCCTCTCCGCCGGAGTGCTCCACGCATTCACCAAGGGGCACTTCGCCGCCGACTGAGGACGCGGGGGCTGCTCCAACAAATTCGCGTTGGGAAGTTGCTGCGCAAAGGCTGAAAGCGCAAGGAACGCAGGGAGGAGAAAACGAATCATGAAACATTCTAGTACGGAGACCCTGCCCGGCCGGCTTTAGAAGAGGATTCGTTCCGGGTTCCAGCCGGAAGATGGAATCCATTAGAGCCTGCCTAGTGATGGTGTCCGTTGCCGTTGCCGTCGATCAGTCCGGAGATTTCTTCCTCATCCTCCACGGCCACCGCAACCGCGTCCTCTTCCAGCAGAGGCTCCAGCGGGATCTGCTCCAGCAGCACCACGGCGTGCGCGATCGCCGCGTTGTCGGTTCCGGTGCCCTCGGGCGTTTTGGCCTTGATGCCGACGCAGTTGGAAGCCACGTTCAGCAGTTCCGCCACGCGGGCGCGCAACTGGGCCGCATGGGGGACGATCTTCGGCGCAGCCAAGATCATCGTTGTGTCAATGTTCACAACGCGGTAGCCCGCCATGGCGATCTGCCGCATCGCCTCTTCCAGAAATACAACCGAGTTTGCGCCCTTCCACTTTGGATCGCTCGGCGGAAAGAAACTGCCGATATCGCCCACGGCGACCGCTCCGAGCAGCGCATCGGTGATCGCGTGCAGCAGCACGTCGCCATCGGAGTGGCCCGCGAGACCATGCGTGTGCTCGAATTTCACTCCGCCGATGACCAGCGGCACGCCCGCCTTGAACTCATGCGAGTCATAGCCGTAGCCGATGCGCATACTCACTTGCTCACGCTCTGGCGCAACTCCTGCGCAAGGAAGAACTCTGCCAACTCAAGGTCTGCCGGGGTTGTGATCTTGAAGTTACGCGCCGATCCCATCACCACATGCACCGGTTGGCCGGCGCGCTCCAGCAGGCTGGCCTCGTCGGTTCCCTGGAAGCCTTCGATGCGCGCCTCGTTGAAGATCGGGCTCAGCAATCCGTAGCGGAAGCCCTGCGGCGTCTGCGCCTGCACGATCTGCTCACGCGGAATCGTTGCCTCCACCACGGCGCCTTCGGCACGGCGTTCCACCCGCTTGATGGTGTCGATTGCGGGAACTCCGGCGATGGCCGCGCCGTAGCGCCTGGTTTGCTCGATGACGCCTGAGATCGTCTCCTGCAAGACGAAGGGACGCACGGCGTCGTGGATCAGCACAAGATCGTCCGGGTGTGCCGGAAGCGCATCCAGTACGTTTCCAACCGACTCCTGGCGGTGCTCGCCACCCTCCAGCAAATGCACGGGCTTACCCAGTGCGGCGGCGGCGAGCGTGGGCGCAAAGCTCTCAATCTCCGCCTTGCGCATGGCAATCCAGATCGAATCCACCTGCGGGGCGGCGGCAAACTTGCGGAGCGTGTGGATGAGGATGGGAACTCCGTTGAGTTCCAGAAACTGCTTGGAGCGCAAGGGGGCCTGTCCTGCGTGCGCGACTCCCATGCGCGTTCCCAAACCGGCTGCGGGGATAATAACGAAGACTTTCATAAGGGCTTGCCAGTATAACGAGCGCTGCGTACAACATCAAATCGCGCTCTCAGAACGCCAAGGAAAAGCGCGAGCCGTAGCCCGCGCCGGGTTTCTGTGCCATCGCGGGAGGCTTGCGCCTAGCGCGATTCCTCGTCTTGCGCGACGGTGCCCGCCGGGGTGCCTTGCTGATCCGGCGCTGCCGGCTGCGGATTGTTCTTGCGCAGGTCCGGAGGACGGAGTTCAGGCTTTGCCATGCCGGTCTGCCCGCGCTCGTCGAACTTGCCGAAGATCATTTTGCCGGCCGTGGTTTGCAGCACGCTGGTCACCGAGATATCAATCGTCTTGCCGATCATCTTGCGCGCGTTGTCCACCACAACCATCGTTCCGTCATCCAGATAGGCGACACCCTGGTTGTATTCCTTGCCTTCTTTCAGGATGAAGACCTTCATGATCTCGCCGGGCAGCACGATTGGCTTCAATGCATTCGCCAGCTCATTGATGTTCAGCACATCCACGCCATGCAGTTGCGCCACCTTATTCAGGTTGAAGTCGTTGGTCACGATCTTGCCTTCGTAGAGCTTGGCAAGCTCGATCAGCTTCATGTCCACTTCGCGCACGGCCGGAAAGTCGTCTTCGACAATAGTGACCTGGATGTTCGTAAGTTTCTGAATCCGCTGCAGAATATCCAGCCCGCGGCGGCCGCGGTTGCGCTTCAGCGAGTCCGCCGAATCGGCGACCAGTTGCAGTTCGCGCAGCACAAAAGCGGGGATGGTCAGCACGCCGTCCATGAATCCGGTTTCAGCGATGTCCGCAATACGCCCGTCAATGATCACCGAAGTGTCGAGAATCTTGTAGCTGCGACGGCTCTGTTTTTCGCCGCCAAAGATTCCACCCAGGGCCGCCAGGTTCAGCAGATCGCCCTTGGCCGCGCCGACGATCAGCCCCACGTAGGCCATTACGGCCATCACCAGGAGCTGCAAGAAGCTCTGCAAATGCCCCATGGGGATCGCGTTGCGGATCACGACACTGAAGAGGTAGGCGCCAAGAATGCCCATGACGCTGCCCAGGGCCGCGCCGATCAACCTCTTCAGGCTGATCGCGCGCAGGCGAATTTCGAACAGAATGACGGCGCCACCCAGCACAAGGCCTAGTGCGGTATCCACTAGCCTTGGCTGACCAAAGGGCTGAAGCAGATAACAAGCCAGGCCCACAAGAAATACGAAAATACCCCTGATTATGACCAAATCCAAGAGGACCTCCCTGAAGGCCCTATATCAATTACTTACGGAAGCCCTGCACCCGAATGGGAGCGCTCCCGGCTATCACCAGCAACATACGAACTGGTGCAAATCCTAGTTATGAAAGAGCCGGAGGTAAGATGTACAAGCCCGCCGGTCCAGCGCCCATGCAACGTACTGAAAAGTAGAGGAAGTATATACCAGCGCCACCCGTTCTGCATGACGACTCGCCTTGCTGGAAGTCGGGCAGAAAATCTTTATCAGGCTTTGTGCGACGTGGCAACTTTCCGGAACACAGCTCTGCAACAGTATCTCACTGGTAATCGTCTTGACTACGTTTCTGATTGTAAATCAGCCCGGCACAAGGCACCTTGAGAAGGCAGCCCCGGAACTGCAGTCTCATTATCGGGGCGCCAGTATTTGTACAACTTTAGCCGCCCCGCAAGGGGAAGATGAGCGGCTAAGTTCTCCCGGTTAACCCCGGGAGCGCTGGAACCGGCGCAGAACTTCTCGGGGGAGAATACGCGCCGGTTTTTCTTTGCCCGCCGACTATGTTACCCCTCCGGTGGCGTTCCTCCCCATCTGGCCATACAATCTTGCACATGAAAGCTATCGTCGTGACCTCGCTTGAGGGCCCTGCCGGACTCCAGCTCCGCGATGTTCCCGTTCCCACTCCAGCCGCTCACGAAATCCTGGTTCAGGTCGAAGCCGTCGGCATCAATTTTGCCGATGTCCTGGGCGCCCTTGGCCGATATCCCGCCGGTCCCACGCCGCCCTACATCATGGGGCGCGAATTCGCCGGAGTCACCGAAGAGGGCCGCCGCGTCATGGGTTACGCGCAACACTCGGCCTGCGCCGAATACGTCGCCGTGCCGGAAGGCTTCTACTGGCCGCAACCCGAAGGCTGGTCCTCCGCCCAATGCGCCGCCTTCCCGGTCAACTACTTCACCGCGTGGCTTCTCTACTGGAAGGCTGGACTGCTCAAGGAATCCATTGAGCCTGCGCCAGCCCGCGAAAAACCTCGCCCGCGCGTCCTCATCCACGCTGCCGCCGGGGGCGTGGGCACCGCCGCCGTGCAACTCGGCCACATTCTGGGGTTTGAGCTCTTTGGCACCGCCAGTAGCCCTGAGAAACTCGCCAAGCTAATCCCGCTCGGGCTCACCCATGGGATCGACTACAAAAACGACGACTACGAGGAGCGCATCCGCAAACTTACCGATGGCGAAGGCGTGGACGCGGCGTTCGACAGCCTTGCCGGCGAACACACCTTCAAGAGCCTCGGCTGCCTCGCCGAATTCGGCCGCATCATTCTCTTCGGCAACGCCACTGGCGAACGCGCCCGGTTCAACACCTCAGCCATGTATTCCAAAGCCCTCAGTGCCCACGGACTTTGGCTCAGCAAGCTCTCGGCCAATCACGCACTCATCCGCCAGGCGTTGGACTCGATGACCCCATACATTCTGAGCGGCCAACTGCGTCCCACCATCGGAGCCAAGTTTCCCGTCTCTGCCGCCGGAGAAGCACACCGCCTGCTGCTTGAACGCAAGAACTTCGGCAAGGTCGTATTGACCTTCTAAGCAGGGTTTTGAATGTACGTTATTTTCTGGGAGTTCGAAGTCGCACCGCACAGGGCTGCCGAGTTTCGATCAATCTACTCGTCTGAAGGCGCGTGGGCGCAGCTCTTCCGGCAAGCTCCTGGGTACGTTGGCACTGAACTTCTTGCATCCGCCGAAAGCCCAACCCGGTTTCTCACCATTGACCGCTGGGCAAGCACCGGGGACTTCGCGAACTTCCAGCAGAACTTCCGCGAGGCATACGACGCGCTTGACGCAAGTTGCGAGGGCCTGACCCTGCGCGAACGCAGACTCGGCGCATTCACCGAACCCGATACGAAATAATCCAACGCCGAGGCGCTTAGTTCTATCTGCTCGTCATTGCTTCCCCGGCCCGCCGAGCCAGTCCGCTTGCCACCGAGGTGAATTCGTTTCCGGCACGCACGCGTTCCGGGCCGAAGCGCGACTCAAAGATCCTTCGCACCGCGGGCACGAAGGACGTTCCGCCTGTGAGGAAGACACGGTCCACAGTTCTCGCGTCCACGCCGCTTGATGCCAGCAGGCCATCCACACACTGTTCGATCTTCTCCAGATCCTCGCTGATCCAGCCTTCAAACTCCGCTCGCGTAACTCTGATGCGCAGTTCCAACCCTCCTTCGCGAAAGTAAAATTCGGCGCGCTCGCTCCGTGAGAGTTCGAACTTCACCCGCTGCACCGATTGATGCAGTTGATAGCCCAGATCTTCATCCACCAGCATCATCAGCGATTCGATCTTCTCCGGCTCCAATGCCCGCGCTCGTGCGCCTTTCAGCATTTCCATCACGGCACGCGTGCGCAGAAATGACAGGTAGTGCCAGCGTTCCAGATTCGCGTAGATCCACGCCGGAAGCGCCGGCAGAATTTTCTTTCCTGAGCGCGCCATGCTGCGGGAGCCCAGTGCCGGTGAAACCAGTTTGCGCACGATGCGCGCGTCGAAGGCGTCGCCCGCCAGTCCTACACCACTGTTCCCGAGCAGATCTTTAGCTTGACGTCCGCGCCGCCGCACCCCGGGCCCCACATGCAGCAGTGAGAAGTCGCTGGTGCCGCCGCCGAAGTCGCCAATCATGATCAGCTCGTCATGGGCGAGCGTGGACTCGTAAGCATAAGCAGCGGCCACGGGCTCCATCTCAAACTCCACCCGCTCCCAGCCCGCAAGTTCAAAGGCTCGGCGCAGACGCCCCAGCGCGTAGGCCTCGTCCTCATCGTTCTCCGCGCCCACAAAGCGCACCGGACGCCCCACCATCGCCTCGCGCACCGGCACCCAAACTGCCGTTCGGCGTGCAGCCGCAGATCGCCCAACATGCGGGAGATGAGGTCTTCCAGCGTGTAGTGCCGCCCTAGAACTTCGGTTCCTGTCAGCAAGCGGCTTGGCAGATAGGATTTCAGCGATTGAATCAGCCGCCCTTTGTGCTCGGCTTCCAAGTACTGCTCAATGGCCTGCGGACCAGTCCAGGACTGGATGTGCCTGCGACCGGCCTTCTTGTGCTGTTCCAGATAGAGGACGGAGCGGAAGGCTTCGGTGAGGCCCGCGCCCGAGGGAAAGGCAACCAACTCCACCACGCCGCCGCTTGCGCGCGCAAGTGAACTGTTGGTGGTGCCGAAATCAACGCCGATGGCGGGAGAGGATTGCTTGGACTTCACACTCTATTATTCCGCAGAAATCGCGGCTTTGCTGAAAGCGCCCCTACTTAAAGCGCAGCCCGCGAAATTCCAGATCCGGCTGCGCCTGGTTCCACTCGCTGGAGATGTGTTCCACGGTGAGCCGCAGGGTGCGCGTCTGTCCTGGAGCGAGCGGCGCCTGCGCCAGGTCGGCCGCCTCATTCTCGCCGCCGAGCGCGTGAGGAACCAGCGCCCGCAGCGGCAACATCTCTGTTTGCACGGCCTGCCCTAAAGTATCGCGGAAGACCGCCTGCACCGCGCCGCCAACTACCGTCCGCGCGCCGTTGTTGCGCACCGTCAGATCGATGTAGGTAACGGTCGCGCCAATGAAATTGTCCGCCTGACTGAGGCTGGCCTGTTCCACTACAAGATTCGGCGCATAAGGATCGGCCGACTTCACGACTTCCTTCTTGCCGCGTCCCAGTATCACGATGGCTGCCAACACAACCAGCACCAGCGCAAACCCCACAATCAGCGGAGTCCAGTTGCGCGGCTCCTTCTGCGCATTGCGCGCGCCAAATAAAACCGGTTCGGCGGGCGTGGCCTGGATCGGCGGTTCGTTCGACTCTGTCATAGCAGGCCCATTCTAGCAGCGTAGGAAGCCCGGCGTTCGGGGATGTTCAGCTCGATGAAACGCTCGCTTCCACTAACCGCCATTCCGCTTTGCCGTTAAGAATTGTTACCGCACCGCAGAGTTCGATTGACACTCGTCCGCAGAGGGATAAGATTGGGGCACTCTGAAACGGAGAACATAATAATGAAACAGTGGCTCGGCATTCTCCTGGCGTTCGCCATCGTCGCACAACCTTCCTTTGCGCAAAACGCAAATGCGCCCGTGTCCTCGCCATCGCAGGTACAACAGGTTTCAGTCCAAGATGTTATTGCGATGAAGCAAGCAGGACTTTCTGATGACATTGTGATTGCCAAGATCCAACAACACAATGTGCCTAGCGATTTAAGCACGGACGAATTGATCGGTCTAAAGAAAGAGAAAGTCAGCGATGCAGTCATAAGAGCCCTTATAGATCCCAGAACACAATCTCCGGCTGGGTCGAGCTTGCCGACAACAATCGTCGTACAGAATCCCGGGCTAGCTGCGCTTTCGAACATCAACCCATCCGGAGCGACGCCGGGAGCTGGCCAAACCGCCGTCGGCGATCCGAATGACCCGCTCACGCCTCACGATTCCGGAATCTACCTCTATACCAAGGATCACGCCGGAAATCCTAAGCTGGTGATGCTTGAAAGGGCCGCGTATCAGGGTGCGAAGACTGGTGGCATGTTCGCCTCCGCGATGACTTACGGTGCTGTCAAGATCAAGACTAAGGCGGTTATTCCAGGCACAAAGGCGGCGCTTCGAATTACAGACAGCAAGCTGATCTTCTATTTCTATTTCGATGACAAGGCTGCTGGCCTGGGACGAAGCAGCTTCCTCGGTGCCAATATCACTAATCCAAACCAGTTTGCATTGCTCAACTTGAAGGTCGAAAAGAACTCCCGCACCACCGAGATCGGCCAGTTCAGTATGTGGGGAGGGTCTTCGGGATCGGACGAGAAATCGATGATCGCATTCAAGTCAGAGCGTATTGGACCCGGGCTCTACAAAGTGGAGGTTGCGGGCGACCTGAAGGCCGGGGAATACTGCTTTGTATCCTCTTCATCAGCAGTGGTCAGTGCCTATGGGGCTGGCGCAGCAACCGCGCACGATCTGTTTGACTTCGGCATCGACACGATGTGAGTTGCTCCAATCAAAGCGGGAGGCCTCGGCCTCCCGCTTTGCTGTCTGCTCATTCCTACTGCACTGGCGTAGTCAGCGGCTTCCCTTTTTCGACGAAGAACGTGACCAGCAGCTTTACCGGAGTTGTTCCCTCATTCGCCGCCCCATGGACCGTTCCCGCCGGGACGAAGAAGGTTTCACCGGGGCCCAGATGTATGTCAGGCTTGCCTTCCTGGAAGAGTGTTGGCGAGCCTTCCATCACGTAGCCGAAGAAATCTCCGGGGTGGGTATGTTTCGGCTCACGCGCGCCCGGTGCAAGTTCCGTGCGTACCAGCACGCCTTCGCGGCCTGGCACGCTGAGGTCATGCTTTTCCAACACGGTCCGAGTGGCGCCCGGCGTGGACTGTTGAGCGGATGCCGGGAACAGAGTCAAAAATCCTGCGAAGACAACCGCCGTCACAACCCGAATCATCCTTGAACGATGCATCACGTCTCCTTCGCTCATTAGCTCGTTGGTTTGACGTGATGCGCCCAGCTCAGGATGCTCGGAAAATGCTACTCGCCGCCCGCCACCGTCATCCCTTCAATCCGCAGGGTCGGGCAGGCCACCGAGCCGCGCCAGATCAGGTCATTGCCGATCTCGGCGAGGTTGCTGAACATCTCGCCCAGGTTCCCGGCCACAGTGATCTCCTCCACCGGATAAGCCAGCTCGCCGTTCTCGATCCACATGCCGCTCGCCCCGCGTGAGAAATCTCCGGTCACAAGGTTCACGCCGAAGCCAAGGAACTCCGTCACCAGTAGCCCCTGCTTCACGCCCTTGATGATCTCTTCCTGCGACTTCTCGCCAGGCTGAAGATAGAAGTTTCCGTTGCCGATGCCCGGCGTTCCGGCCAGTCCGCGGGAGGCGTTGCCCGTGGTCGCCAGTCCCAGCTTCTTCGCCGTGTAGGTGTTCAGCAGATAGCTCTTCAGCTCGCCGTTTTCAATCACCGTGGTGCGCCGCGTTGGCACACCTTCGCCGTCAAATGGCCGCGTTCCAAATCCACCTGCAATCGTGCCATCGTCGAAGACCGTCAGGTTGCTGCCGAATGGTTTTTCGCCCAGCTTACCGGCCAGGAACGATGCGTGACGATAGATGGCGTCACCGTTCACCGCGTCAAAGATGTGGTCCAGCAGCGCGCCCGCCGTCGGACGGTCAAAGAGAACGGGAACCTTCTGCGTCTTCACCCGGCGCGCGCCCAAGCGGCGCAGCGTGCGCTCGGCGGCAATGCGGCCCACCTCTTCCGGAGACTCCAGCTTGGCCAACGTGCGCGCCACTGAGTACCAGTAGTCGCGCTGCATGTTGCCCGCTTCATCGCTGGCTATGGGCACGGCGGAGATTGAGCAGTACGACGAACGGTACTCACCGGTGAAGCCATGCGAATTCGCCAGCACCTTGCGCCCAATGCTCGCGTCAAATGTGCCACCATCGCTGTTGGTCAGCCGAGGATCAACGGCCAGCGCAGCCTTCTCGGCGCGGCGCGCCTGATCAATGCGCTCCTCGTTCGAAAGCGAATACACGTCGTCAAAATAGAGGCCGAGGTCGCCTTCGAGCTGTCCCAGTTGCTGGGCGGCGGGAATGCCCGCCATCGGATCTTCCGAGGTGATCTTCGCCAGCTCGATCGCACCACGCACCATCTGCGCTACGCCCTCCGGCGAAAGATCGCTGGTGGAAGTGTTGGCCGTGTGCTGTCCGACAAAGACGCGGACTCCCAGCCCGCGCGAGCCTGACTCCTTCAAAGTCTCCACTTCGCCCAGGCGCACCGAGGTTGAAAATTCGGAACCCTCGCTCACCACGGATTCCGCGGCGGAAGCGCCCAAGTCCATTGCCCGCTTCACCACGCCTTCCACCAGTTCGCGCAGATCCAACTCCACCGCTGTGCTTGTCGTCGCCATTACTCTGCGCTCCCCGTGCCGCCCACTGTCATGCGGTCAATTTTTAAGGTTGGAATTCCGACGCCTACCGGGACGCTCTGTCCGTCTTTGCCGCAGGTGCCAATGCCCTCGTCAAGTTGGAGGTCATTGCCCACCATGCTCACGCGGGTCAGCACATCCGGTCCGTTGCCGATCAACGTCGCATCTTTCACGGGAGCAGTAATCTTGCCGTCTTCGATCAGGTACGCCTCGCTGGCGGCGAAGACAAATTTTCCGTTGGTGATGTCCACCTGTCCACCGGCAAAGTTCACGGCGTACAAGCCGCGCTTCACGCTCTTGATAATGTCTTCCGGCAGATCGTCGCCCGAGAGCATGTAGGTATTCGTCATGCGCGGCATGGGTATGTGCTCGTAGCTCTCACGGCGTCCGTTGCCGGTGTTCGGCAGGCCCATCAGTCGCGAAGAAAGCTTGTCCGCCATGTAGCCCTTGAGGATTCCCTTCTCGATCAGCATGGTGTTGTTGGTGGCGTTTCCTTCGTCGTCCACATTGAGCGAGCCGCGACGCTCGTTCAGCGTGCCGTTGTCCACCACCGTACACTTGTCGCTGGCAACCCGCTTGCCCAGCAGTCCCGAGAAAGCCGACGTCTTCTTGCGATTGAAGTCCGCTTCCAATCCGTGTCCAATCGCCTCATGCAACAGCACTCCGGGCCAGCCCGGACCTAGTACCACTTCCATCTCGCCCGCCGGACACGACACGGCGCTCAATTGCAGAATCGCCTGCCGCGCCGCTTCGTTCGCAAAGTGCTCCGGCGTTTTTTCGGTCAGAAAAATCTCGAACTTGTGCCTCCCGCCGCCGCCTGAGCTTCCCTTCGAGCTGAGTTGCCCATCGCGCGCGATCACGAAGACGCTCATCCGCGAGAGCGGCTGCACGTCTTCTGCAAATGTTCCATCAGAGCCGATTACCAGGATGCGGCGAAGCTCGTCGGCATAACTGGCTCGGACTTCCTTGATGCGCGAATCATAAGCGCGCGCGGCCTTGTCAGCGCGGAAGACCAGCTCCACTTTTTTCGAGAGCTCCGCGTCTGATGCCGCATCGGTAATCGGATAGAGACTGTGGCGCGCCTTGTCCTTCAGGCTCACCACCGGAGTCTTCGCCGGACCGCTGGCAATCAAGGCCGCCGTGCGCGCTGCATGAAGAATCTTTTCCGGCGCAAGATCGTCCGTGTAGGCGTAGCCGGTACGCTCGCCGGTCACCACGCGCACGCCGCATCCCGCGCTGATGCCTTGCGAGGCTGACTTCACCATCGACTCGTCCACCGAGAGCGCCGTCGAGGTCAGATACTCGAAGTAAAGATCGGCATAATCGCCGCCCGCTGCTAGCGCCGCTCCAAGATACTTCTCAAGGTCGCGCTCGCTGAGTCCGTATTTCTCAAAGAAAAACCGCTTGTCCATAGATTTGCTCACGACTATTGGATGCCCTGCCTTCGATTTGGTGGCAGAGCCTGCAATACCAAAGATTTGATTATAAAAGGCACCCCGGCAATGCGAAGGAAACCTGCTCGGGCTGGGATTAAACGCCGACTGGCTCAGGAAGCACAGCCGCTGCTTCGCTCAGCGTTGCCAGCTCCCATGAGGAATGGTCGCGCATCAGGCGGCTGACCAGAGCGGTGTGCATTGCGTGTCCAGCGCGGTCAGCCACCACGCGGCCCAGCACCTGATGTCCAATCAGCGAGAGGTCGCCGATTAGATCCAGAACTTTGTGCCGCACAAATTCGTCAGAGAAGCGCAACGGCCCGTTCTTGATGCCGTCCGCGGTGAGCACGATGGCATTTTCCTCGCTGGCGCCGCGGATCAGTCCCATGTTGCGCAGGGCTTCCACTTCGTGCAGGAACCCGAAGGTGCGCGCCGGAGCAATATCGCGTGCGTAGTCGCCACGCGATAAATCGACACATATCGATTCTTCGCCGATCAGGGGATGCGGGAAGTTGATGGTATAGCAGACCGAAAAATTCTCTCCCGGATACAGGCCTACAAACTTCTCACCCTCGCGCACTTCCACCGGCTTCAAGACGCGCAGATACTGGCGCAGCCGCTTCTGCCGCCGCAGGCCTACGCGCTGAATCATCTCCACGAAAGGCAGCGCGCTGCCGTCGAGAATCGGCAGCTCCAGGTTGTCCAGCTCCACAAAGGCGTTGTCCACCCCCATGCCAACAAAAGCTGAGAGCGCGTGCTCGGTGGTAGAGATCAGCACGCCTTTTTTCATCAGGCTGGTGGCGTAGCTCACCTTGGCAACGTTGCGCCCGGTGGCCTCAACCTGGAAGTCGTCAAGATCGGTTCTACGGAAGACGATGCCCGTGCCCGGCGACGCTGGCACGATGCGCATATGCACCGGAACACCGCTATGCAGGCCGACGCCTGAACACTCCACCGCCGCCCGGACTGTTTGCTCAAAACTCAAGAATGATCCTGTAAACCGCTTTCTCATTTCAGGTTACAGCCATTCTGGAAAAATAGGTTGTGGGATTTTCACCACACTCCGTGTCTTCTAAATGACAACCGGATGATGGCCTCTCTGGTTCTAAGGCCACTTCTGAATCAAGATGAAATATGTTTCGGAATACAGGATACCCAGGAGCGCCAACTACGAGGCACGGGCAAACTCGGCGGCGCGGGCGATCAGTTCTGCGCCGGGGCGCACGCCGGTGTACAAAACAAACTGCTCTACCGCCTGGAGCACAATGACCTCAGCGCCGGAGATGACCTGCTTCTGCTTTGCCCTCGCGAGGCGTACCAGCGGAGTCTCGGCGGGAATTGCCACCACGTCGAAGATCGTGGCAGCCCCTGCAATGGACGCCTCTGAAAATGCTAGATCATCGGCCTCCACACCTCCGGCCATTCCGACTGGCGTAGCGTTAATCAGCAAATCCGCTTCTGTCGATGCAGCTTCCGGCTCCCACCTGCAATGGAACTTGTCGGCGAGCGCGCGGCCCGTGGCTTCATTTCGAGCCGCGATCGTTCCGCGGCAAAAGCCTGCATCGTGGAGAGCGCAGGCCACAGCCTTGGCCATTCCGCCACTGCCGCGCAGGATGAACGACGAGTCCGGCGACAGCTTGTTGCGCTTCAGTAATTCAGCAACCGCGATGTAGTCCGTGTTGTAGGCTCGCAGGAAACCCGCGTCATTGACGATTGTGTTTACCGACTGAATTCCGTGGGCCGATGCATCCAGCTCATCAAGAAATTCGATGCAGGCCTCTTTGAAGGGCATGGATATGGCGCAGCCGCGAATTCCCAGCGCGCGAATACCTTCCATCGCAGCGCGCAGATCGCAGGTGGTGAAAGCTTTGTAAACAAAGTTGAGGTTCAGCGCTTCGTAGAGATAGTTCTGGAAGCGCGTGCCGAAGTTTCCGGGCCTTGCCGAAAGCGACATGCAGAGCTGTGTGTCTTTGTTGAGGCGAAGCGTCATGTGCCCCTGGTTTGTAGATTACCTTTTCTTTTCCCTCGGGTTATACGTCTCCGGATTGTAGGTGGCCTTGGCGTCAAAAAATCCGGGCTCGAAGGTTTTGTTGTATTCGACGTGAGTGAGAAAGTTCTGACCGATGATTTCGCCGTCGCGCTTGTTGGTGATCGTGTAGGGCGTGGCGATTCCCTGCACCTTGCGGTAATTGCCGTAGATGGTTTCTTCTTCGACCTTGTATTTATCGGGGTCGCGCCAGGTGTAGTGCTTGTTGATGGGGAGGTGGCTGTTGATGTCAATGCCGATGCTGAGTTCCTGGTTGTCTTTGTTCAGAAGGCTGACGACATCGACAAGTTGTTGATCCGCTACGGACTGCCCGTCGTATAGCAGCACTGTCTGCGGATCTTTCAGCCACTCGCGCAGCACTGCTTCAAGCGTGTGTTTACGCCGGCGCACGATCTCTTGCACAATCTTGTCCTCTTCGGTCGCCGTGCCCTTGAAGGTTTTTTCGTAGCCTTTGTCGCCGTTATAGATTTCGACCACGTCGCGCTGCTTGGTGAGTTCGCGGCGCTCCTTGTCGGGATACTCGTAGAAGCGCCAGAACAGCGTGCCTGCCGAGGTTGGTTTGCCGTGGTAGAAACTGTAACTGCGTCCCTGCTGCTCGTAGTTCTTGTAGGTGAGCCAGGCCTGTCCGCCGAGCGCCGTGATCATCTGGTCGATCAACTTGCGCGCCTTCTGCGAGGAAGTTGCGCCGGTGGCGGTGGGCGCGGAGTTGCCCTGGGCGAGCGCGGAGGCGGGGATCAGCAGCAGCGTCATCAACAACACGGGAAGCAGTTTCTTCATCGTTCGTTCTTCCTCTTGCACATTGCCATGGCAGGCCGTTAGCCGACCAGCACCGCGCCGCCGTTGACGTTAAAAACCTCACCGGTGATAAAGCCCGCCAGCGGCGTACAGAGAAAGACGATGGGGCCGGCGATCTCCTCGGGCTTGCCGATGCGGCCGAGCGGGATCAGGCTGGTGATCTTCTGCTGCATCTCCGGCTGGGCCATGACGGGCGCGGACATATCGGTGGCGACCCATCCGGGAGCCACGCAATTTACATAGATGCGGTCGCGGGCGAGTTCGGTGGAGAGTCCCTTGACCATGCTGATGATTGCGCCCTTGGTGGCGGCGTAGTCGCAGTGAAAGGCTTCGCCGCGCTGCGCGGCGGTGGAGCTGACCATGACGATGTGTCCGCCGCGGCGCGCGTGCTTCATGACGCGGACGGCGGTTTTGACCAGTAAAAATGCGCTGTCGAGATTGATGGCCATGGTGGAGCGCCACTGCTCGTCGCTCAGTTCATCGACAGGCCGATCATGCGAGGGCCAGATGCCGTGATTGACGACGAGGATATCGAGATGACCGAAGCGGGAGACGGCTTCCTCGACCAGCATCTCTTCGGCACCCTCGCCGATGAGGTCGCTCTGGACGGCGGCGCAGCGGTCCGAGCCGCAGGAAATCACCACTCTTTGCGCGGCTTCCGAGGCGTTTTGATAATTGAAGAGCACGCTGGCGCCCGCCTGGGTAAAGAGGCGGACGCAGGCTGCGCCAATGCCGCGCGAGCCTCCGGTAACGAGCGCGACTTTGCCGGTGAGATCCAATTCAAGACTCATGATCTTTCTCCGAAGTGCTTTGCCGGGCGGGTTGCCGGACATTTTTGCAACGATTCATCTTAGACCGGGGAGCGGTGGATGGTCAGCAGGGATTGACCAGATAGATAATCGTTGGCGAAGCGGGGGTTGCAAAAGAGTCAATCGTTGAGCGGGGTGCTGAACGATTGCGCGCCGGTATACGCTTCTGGCGGGTAAGCGTTGATTACTCAGTCAATCCTTACGTTCTCAAAGTCGGGGGAGCTGTGGGCGAGGCGCTGGTGGAAGACTCGCGCTTCACTGATGAGTTTTTCGAAGATACGCCGCGATACTTCGTTTTTCTCGAAGGTTCGTTCGGGATGCCACTGGACGCCGAGAACCCAGTGTCCCTCGGCGGTGCCTTCGACGGCTTCGATGATTCCGTCCTGGGGCGAAACGGCAACGACGCGGAGGGCGTCGCCGGGAGAGGCAACGGACTGGTGATGGCTGGAGTTGACGGTGATGCGCTCCTCGCGGGCAAGCGCGGCAAGGCCGGAGCCGGGTTCAACTTCGGCGGCGTGCTGGATGACATCGGTGCGCGGCGCGCCGGGAGTGCGCGAGTGCTGCACGGCGGACTCGATGTGCTGGACGAGCGCTCCGCCGCGCCAGACGTTGAGCGACTGCGTGCCGTAGCAGATGGTGAGGATGGGCTTGCGCATGTTGTGCGCGTCCTGGAGGAGAAGCTCGTCAACGTTGTCGCGCGGGGGGTCGGGCGCGGCGGTGTGGGGATCGGATGGCTGGCCGTACTTCTGCGGATCGACGTCGGCGGGGGAGCCGGGGAGGAGGATTCCGTCACAGGACTTGGCAAGCTGCGCGGCTTCGATGTTCGTGAGGTCGAGCGCGATGACGATGGGCTCGCCTCCGGCGCCGACGATGGAGTTTATGTAGTCGGGCAGAGCGCGCGTGGAGTACTCAGGATCAGAGTTGGGAACGGGGATGGCAATGCGCGGCTTCATGGGGTAGATGGTAACGCGGAAGAGGCGAGAAGGACAAAGAGGTGCCACTGCGATTTGGTTTCGTAATCACCTTGTAGGATGGATGGCGAGGTATATCACCAACAAGAGCAACTGCAGCCGCAAGATCAACTACCCCACTCAACGAAAAGCGCGTTGAATGGGCCACCCTTGGAATAGCATGTCTTGCATCGGTACGAGTGAAAGAGGAGAACGATGGCGGAGCAAATCTGGGATAGTTTTGCGCGGCTGAATGCGGGAGAGCGGTTCAAGCGTCAGTCGGCGGAGATGGGTTCGGCGGTGACCGAGGCGATTGTGGAAGAGGCGCGAGTGTTTCCGGGGTTCCGTGTTCTGGATGTGGCGTGCGGGGCGGGGGAGCCATCGATCTCGATTGCGGCGCTGCTGAAGGGTACGGGCGAAGTGGTTGGGGTGGATATGGCGGCTGAGCCGCTGAAGGTGGCGCGGGAGCGGGCACGGAAGCGCGGGCTGGAGAACGTGGAGTACATGCAGGCGGACGTTCATGCACTGCCCTTTGCCGACGCGAGCTTTGACCGGGTGACGAGCCGGCTGGGAGTGATGTTCTTTGGCGATCTGCCGCAGGCGCTGGGGGAGATGCGGCGGGTGCTGAAGCCGGGCGGTCGGGTGGCTCTGCTGGCGTGGGGGGCGATGGAGCAGCCTTACTTCGAGATGACGATTGGGAAAGTGCGGCGGATGCGGCCGGGGCTGGAGGTTCCGGCGGGGGCGCGGCAGATGTTCAAGTTTGGCGTGCCGGGGACATTGGCGGCGGCGTTGGGTGAAGCGGGGTTCCACGAGGCGGAAGATCGGGTGCGAAGGTTGCGGTGGGACTGGCATGGATCTCCGGAGGAAATGTGGGATTACTTCCGGGGAGTGACCGTGCCGTTCCGGGGGCTGCTGGAAAAAGTCGAAGGCGACGCCGAGGTGGATGCGGCAGTGCTGGCGGCGCTGCGGGAGAGTTTCGATGGTGAGTATGTGAGGATTGAGTGGCCTTGCCCCTAGAATCCGTATCCCATAGCCCAATGTGCTTGGTAGTCGTCGTGGCTGTGGGAAAGTTGGAAAGCGGTCTTTGCTTTCCTGCTTTTCCATAGCCTGCTTCGGTTAG